>WNFH01000432.1_pt1 | contig 40427 bp, 38 predicted proteins | sample 5400411 | NCBI WGS metagenome assembly WNFH01 (sample SAMN13153347, study PRJNA577476) | soil metagenome | isolation source: 200 cm saprolite under Douglas fir tree site 2 hole 3 | place: USA:California | collected 2015-04-18 | reverse complement strand
ATCGATCCGACTACCGAATCAGCCCGATCGGCGCCCTAGGTTTTGCACCCACGCGCCCATCCGTTGGTTTGTCCGTCCACGTCCATGTGCCATGAACCCTCCGCGTCGTTAGCACCAGTTTGTGCGGAGATCGCAAAACCGTTCCGCACTCGCCTTAGGGTATTGGCGATCCATGCCAGGCCGATACGAGTTGTCAAGCCACGAACGTCTAGGACTTCGCGGCAGCCTTCTCAGGGCAGGACAACCATTGGCTCAGCACCAGGTGCACTTGCCCGGGGCCACAAGGCGCTAGCCGTGAGGGAGCGCGGTTGATAAGCCGCGGCGTATTATGCTCTACTTCGAGATCGTCGGCGGAGCACTGCTCCTGCTCGGCCTCGCCACGCGACTTATCGCCGTCCCTTTCATGATCGAGATGATTGTGGCGATGCTTTCCACCAAGATCTCCCTTTTCCTCGGCACCTCGCCCGAGTGGGCGCAGCTCCTCGTCTGCGGATTCCTTCTACGCGCAGGAGCGGGGCCTATCTCCCTCGACACGCTCTTGGCAAAAGGCCACCTCCGGCGCCGGTCCGTTCGTCCGATTCCCGCCGCTGCCTGACGGGCCGAACCGGCGTTCCTGACTCCCAGGCACCCAGCGCGCTGCGGGTCCTGCCCAGACGTGACGGAGCCCGGAGCTCCGTCTGCCTACCTCGGATCGGCGAAAGAACCTTCTCGAAGGCGGCGTCCTCGATCGCGGGAACGCGTCGCGGATGGACCACCATGGTCCTCAGCTCTTTGGAGAAGTCGGCCAGCAAGCGGCCGTCGATCCGGTCGAGGAAGGCGAAATGCCCAGTCGCGAGCGGATGGATCTGCCGTCGGACCGCCATCCGGCCCTGGTGCCCGCCGGCCACGTGATACGCGTATGGACGTAGGGCGACACCAACGAATCGATGAGCCTACGCCTGAGCTTCCGTTTCCCGGAGTTGGCGCTCTACTCGGTAGTCCACACGAGTCGCGGCAAAAGCATCGCAGTTCCTGCCGGTGGAGACTTTCTCGAGACGCAGAGCGGTAACTGACGGGGGAAAACGCGCCTCATCGTGCGCGCGCCCTTGCGCGGGCGGATGGCGTCGCCCCATCCTCCACGCTCGGTTTTGTCACTATTCATTTCCGGTAGGGCGGTCCTGCACGTATCGCCAGCCGAAGCGGCCCTTGATGCAGAGATTGCCGCGCGTCACGGAATGATCGAAGGGAGAGGTCACCTTCACGATCTCGTTGTTCTGGACGTGCAGGCGGAGTGTACATCCGACGCCGCAGTACCCGCAGATTGTCTCGACCTGGGTCTGGCTCGCCTCGTCCCACGTACCGGCCTGCCGGTGGTCGTGCTCGCTCTTGAACATGAGCGCGCCGGTCGGGCACACGGCTATGCAGTTGCCGCAATAGACACACGCGGAGCGTGGCAGCGGAACGGCGAACTCGGTCGAAATGCGCGCGTCGAACCCGCGGCCAGCGACTGAGATGGCGAAGGTGTTCTGGAAGTCGTCGCCGCAGGCCTCGACGCACTTGTAACAGAGGATGCACTTCGAGTAATCGCGCACGTAGAGGTCATTGTCGATTTTGACCGGCTGCGCGACGCTTGCGGCGGAACCGGGGTCGTGCGCGTCGTGGTGACCGGGGTGCGCGATCTCGCGCGTGCCCTCGGGGTCCGGGGACGCGGGCGGTCCGTAGCGGTCGGGCCGGCATCCATAGTCCGCCAACCACCCCTCGACATTTGGCGTGGTCGAGAGGTCGACGGACGAGGCAAGGAACTCAAGGACCATCTTGCGGCTGTGCCGGACTCGCTCGGAGTCGGTGCGGACGACCATCCCCGGCTCGACCTTGCGCGAGCACGCCGGCACGAGCACGCGCGAACCTTCCAACTCGACGACGCAGACGCGGCAGACGTTCACCGGATGCAGCGTGCTCAGGTAGCAGAGCGTCGGGATGGTCTTCCCTCGGCGCTGGCAGGCCTCCAGGAGGGTGGTCCCCTCGTCGGCGCGCACCGTCTCACCGTCGATCTGGAGCTCCACTGTCCGCCTCGGCCGGGCGAGAAGCAAAAGGCGGCTCATCGAAGGTCGCCTCCATCGAAGAGGCGGAGCCGCTTGGCTGCCGACTCGACTGCGCCGTAGGCCGTCTGCCCCAGGCCGCAGATGGAGGCATCCTTCATTGCGCGGCCGATCTCGTCGAGCAACGCGAGCTCGGCAGCGGTGGAGCCGCGCGCCCGGCCCATCGCGATGCGCTGCAAGGCTTCCTCCTGGCGCACCGTGCCGACGCGGCACGGGACGCATTGACCGCAGGACTCGTCGCGGAAGAAAGCGGCGATGCGAAGCAAGATCGGGATCAGTTCGACGGAGTCGTCGAAGACCATGATGACGCCCGAGCCCAGCGTCGCCTGGGCGGCCCGGACGCCCTCGAAGGTGAGCGGCAAGTCGAGCTCGTCGGGCCGCACGAAGACCCCAGCCGCCCCGCCGAGCAGGATGGCCTGCAGCGACCGGCCGGCGGTCACGCCGCCCGCGAGCTCCAGCAAGTCGCGAAGCGTCGCCCCGAACGGCACCTCAAAGACGCCGGGCCGCTCGACGCACCCGCAGAGGCAGAAGAGCTTGGGGCCGGTGGACTCGGCCGTGCCGATGCGCGCGTAGGCCGGGCCCCCCTCGAGCACGATGTCGAGGACGTTCACCAGCGTCTCGACGTTGTTCACGAGCGTCGGCTTTCCGAACAGCCCGGCCTGCACCGGAAACGGAGGCTTGTTGCGCGGCTCGCCGCGAAAGCCCTCGATCGAGTTGAAGATCGCGGTCTCCTCGCCGCAGATGTAGGCGCCCCCTCCCTTGCGGATCTCGATGTCGAAGCGGGCGCCCTGCCCCATCACGTCGCCGCCGAGCAGGCCGCGCGCCCGCGCTCCGTCGATGGCCCCCTGCAGCCGCTCGATAGCGAGCGGGTACTCCCCGCGAACGTAGATGTAGCCGAGCTCGCAGCCGGTCGCATAGGCGGCGATGGTCATCGACTCGACGACCGCGAACGGGTCTCCCTCCATGAGCACGCGGTCCTTGAAAGTGCCCGGCTCCGACTCGTCGGCATTGCAGATCAGGTAGTGCGGCCGCACCGGTTGCCGCGCGACGGCCTCCCACTTGCGGCCGGTGGGGAAAGCCGCGCCGCCGCGCCCCGTCAGCTTCGAATCGAGCACCTCGCGAACCACGCCTTCGGGTCCGATCTCGAAGGCGCGACGCAGCGCCTTGTATCCGCCGTGGGCCCGGTAATCGTCGAGGCTCGTCGGATCGATCACGCCGGCGCGCTTGAGCAGCCGCAGCGACGGATCGCCTGTCTGCGGCGGTCGCGGGCGCCGCATCGCGGACGCCGTGGGCTCTCCGGCCAGCGCGGCTCGGGCCTGGTCGGGAGTGACGGGGCCGAAGAGCCGTTCCGTCGGGTCGCGGCCTGCGACGGTCAGGAAGGCAGCCGGCGCCTGATCGCAGAGACCCAGGCAAGGGCTCCGCAACCAGATCGCGCCGTTCTCGTCGACTTCGACGTGATCGCGCTCCGGGCCGTGCTGAGCGGGTGGCCCGAGAGTGCGCTCCAGGTCCTGGATCAGCTCGTTGGCGCCGCGGCAGCGGCAGGCGATGTCGTCGCACACGTGCAAGACCCGGCGCGGGCGTGGCGCCATCGAGAGCAGCGCGTAGAAGGTGGCCACCCCATAGGCATCGGCCGGAGGCACGCCGAGACGCTTGCAGACGTAGTTGAGCGCCCCCTCGCTGATCCAGCCGACCCGAGACTGCACCGACTGGAGAGCCGGGAGAAGCAGAGGGCGCCGATCCCGGCGGAGGCCGGCGGCGAAATGGCTCCCCTCGCGCTCCGAGCCCACCCCGCCGGAAGCCGCCGGGCCGAGCCGCGCATCGATCGCCTCGCGTTCCTCGTCGGTTGGCTCCGCTTCGAGTAGGCGCAGGTCCACCTAACCTCCCGCCACGGGGACCGCCTTGGCGCCGCTCGAATCGCGCACCGCCCGTGCGCGCGCCGGCTCGAGGCGGACCGCGCACGCCTTGAACTCCGCCGTTCCCGATTTCGGATCGGTCGCGTCGATGGTGAGCACGTTCACCCGCACCTCGTCCTGGAAGTGTGGCGTCATGAAGACGAGGCCGGCCCGCAGCGACGGGTCGATGTGGATGGGCGCGACGACGCTGCCGCGCCGGGAGGAGACCCGCACGGCGTCGCCCTCGGCGAGGCCCAGCCGCTGCGCGTCCTCGCCCGAGATGTCGAGCGTCTCACCACGCCGGAGCGGCGAGGGCAGGCGCCCCGTCTGGACGCCCGTGTTGTACGAGTCGAGCCGGCGGCCGGTGGTGAGCTGGAAGGGGAACTCGTCGTCCGGCATCTCGACGGGCGGATCGTGCTCGACGACGGAGAACGGAGCCGGTGGGCCGACCCGCGGCTCCTGCCACAGGCGGCTATGGAGGAAGAGCTCCCCCGGATGTCGCTCGTCGTAGCACGGCCACTGCAGCCCGCCATGCTCTTCGAGCCGGGGGTAGCTCATGCCGGCGAAGATCGGCGCCAGCGAGCGGACCTCGTTCCAGACCTCCTCGGCGCTCGGCGTGCCCCAGTCGTGGCCGAGCCGCGCGGCGATCTGGCCGAGGATCCACAACTCGTCGCGCGCATCGCCAGGCGGGTCGAGCGCCTTGCGTACGCGCTGGACGCGGCGCTCGCTGCTCGTGACGGTGCCCTCCGACTCGCACCAGGTCGCCGTGGCGGGTAGGACCACGTCGGCCAGCTGTGCGGTCGGAGTGAGGAAGATCTCCTGCACAACGAGGAAGTCGAGGCCTTTCAGCAGGGCCTCCGCGCGATGCTGATCGGCCTCCGACTGGCAAGGGTTTTCCCCGACGACGTATAGCGCCTTCAGGTCGCCTCTCTCCATCGCCTCGAACATCTCCGAAAGGTTCCAGCCGTGCTTGGGTTGCAGCGGGACGCCCCAGGCACGCTCGAACTTCGCCCGCACGCCTGCGTCCAAGACGTCCTGGAAGCCCGGCAGGCGATTCGGGATAGCGCCCATATCGCCGCCGCCCTGGACGTTGTTCTGGCCGCGCAGCGGATTGAGGCCCGAGCCGTAGCGGCCGACGTGGCCGGTGAGCAGGGCGAGGTTGATGAGCGCGAGCACGTTGTCGACCGAGGTGTGATGCTCCGTGATCCCGAGCGTCCAGCAGATCATCGCCCGGTCGGCCCGGGCGTAGGCATGCGCTGCCTCCCGGATGGCCTCGGCGGGGACGCCGGTCTCACGCTCGGCGTACTCGAGCGTGTACGGTTCGACGCAGTTGCGGTAGGTCTCGAAGCCGGTCGTGGCGCGCTCGATGAAGGCGGTGTTCGTGAGCCCGGCGTGGATGATCTCGCGCCCCATCGCGTTGGCCAGCGCGATGTCCGTGCCGACCTCGAGGCCGAGCCAGCGGTCAGCCCACTGCGCCGAGGCGGTCCGGCGCGGATCGACCGCGAAGAGCCGCGCCCCGTCGCGCACGCCTTTTAGGACGTGATGGAAGAAGATCGGGTGCGTCTCCCGGGCGTTCGAGCCCCAGAGGAAGATGACGTCCGTCTCCTCGACCTCGCGGTAGGAGCTGGTGCCTCCCCCAGCGCCGAACACCGTCGCCAGACCGACGACGCTGGGCGCGTGTCAGGTCCGGTTACAGCTATCGATGTTGTGCGTGCCGAAGACGACGCGCGCGAGCTTCTGCGCCAGGAAGTTGACCTCGTTGGTGGCCCTGGAGCAGCTGAAGATGCCGATGGCGTCCGGCCCTGCCGCGCGGATCGTGCGTCGGAACGCTGCGGCCGACCGGTCGAGCGCCTCGCCCCAGGTCGCCGGACGAAGCTCTTCGCGCTCGCGGACGAGAGGCTCGGTCAGTCGTAGGTAGCGTGTCTTCATGGTGGCTCTCGCTGGCGGCTCGCGGAAAAGGGCGTGAGTGTATGCCCCGTCGAAAGACGCCGTCAATGAGCCTGACGCGATGAGATCGATGCGTGCCGGCGCCTGCTCCTCCGGCAAGGAGGCAGGGCGCAGCGGGCGTCAGGAACGACGCCTCTCGGCCCGCCTTCGCTCCCGAACGGCGACGACGGGCTGCTTCTCGCGCGCTTCCTCGGCGGCTCGACGCTCGAGGAGAAAGCGCCGGAATCCCTGCGCGGCCGGACTGAGCGGCATGTCGCGCAGGGAGACTGCGCTTCCGGCGACCCATTTTTGCGAGTTGCGGCCAGCGGAATCCGCGGGGCTGCGCGTCTGAGCAGTCAGCGACGACCAAAAGCGACTTGTGGCTCCGCTTGGCGTAAGGTTACTTGGGGGATATTGCTCGGCGATCGGTGGACAAACCGAGCCAACAAGTTCATCATCGCTTCTGCGTCGATCCTTCTTCGATGAGCAAGTGCAAACGCGGTCAGTACGCGCAGCCAGAAGCGCGCACACGCCCTCCTAAGGTGCAGGCGTAGCTCGCAGGTGGCAGTTCCTACTCACCTCGGCAGGAGGCACAATGAAGCGAATCGCTCTGTTGTCGGTGGCCGCGTCGGTTGCGTTTTCGACCGGCGCAAAAGCCCAGTTGACGATGCAGATGAGCAATGGGTGGAGCTTTACCTTCGCCGGAAACGTCAATGCTTTTGGGATCTACACGGGCGCATCGGTCGACAAGCCCGGCCCGATCAACGGCGGCCTGGTGCCAGACGAGAAGGTCAGCCGCATCCGCACCGGTCTCTTGCCGGCCTTCGCCACATTCGAGGCGAAGGGCCAGGAGGCCGGCCTGGACCTCGCCGTCCACTTCGGCTTCGCCCCGCAGATCAACAGCGACGGCCAGCACGATAACTTTGGTGCCCAGATCGACATGCGCCAAGTGTACCTGACGGCGGGCGGCAGCTGGGGGCAGATCCTGGCCGGCCGCGAGCTCGGTCTCTACCAGCGCCAGAACATCCTCAACGACGCCACCCTCTTCGGGGTCGGCCCGACCGGCGGCGGCGTCGGCGCCAAGGGGACCACTCTGGGGCGCATCGGGATGGGCTACCTCTATCCAAACTTCAATGCCCAGCTGACCTACAGCACTCCGGCGAGGTCACCGGTTGCGCTCTCGATCGGCTTGTTCGACCCGAGCATCATCAACAGCTCCGGCGCGACGACATTCAACGTGACGAAGACGCCGCGCATCGAAGCCGAGCTCAGCTTCACGCTTCCCTTCGGTAGCGCCGGAGCGGGCGGAAAGCCCGCCGACAAGGTGCTGCTCTGGGTCAGCGGCGCCTACCAGCACGCGGACTCCGGGATCGACACCGGCCCCTCGGTCGACGCGGAAGGCGGCGCCGCCGGGGCCAGGGTCGACATCGGCGGCGTCGGGCTGGTCGGCTCGGGCTACTACGCCCACGGATTCGGAACCACGTTCATGTTCACCACGGCCCAGAGCGTCGACGCCACCGGCAAGGAGCGCGACTCCTACGGCTACATCCTCCAGGCGACATTCGCCATTCCCGCGACGAGCTTCACCGTCGGCGGGAGCTGGGGCGAAAGCCGGATGATGGAGACGGACGCCGACAAGGCGATCGTCGCCGACCCGCTGGTGCTGGCCAACAGCGCGGCGATCGTCTTCGTAAACTACCAGGTGACCAAATCACTCAAGTGGGTCTTCGAAGGCACCTACGCGCAGGCGCGAGCCTTCTCGGGAGCGAAGACCAAGTCGTTTCAGGGCACCAGCGGTCTGATGCTCTTCTTCTAGGACGCCTCCGCGCGCCCTGGAGCGCGGACGGAAGAGGGCCCCGGCCCCGCCGGGGCCCCCTCCGCTCACCGTCCGAAGAGCGGCCGCGCCTCGTCCCCCTTGGTCTGGAGCCGCTCCACGTCCTCGGGCAGCAGCAATCGCCGCTGCACGAGCGCAGCACAGGCGGCGTCGAAGGCGTCGCGGTAGGCCGCGAAGCTGGCGTAGCGCTCCTCGACCGAAGGGCGCGGGTCTTCCGACGCCTCGCGCTGTGCTCTTGTGCGCGCGAAGGGGATGGTCGAGCCGACGAGCGCCCGGAGCATTCCCTCGGCGCCGATCTCGCGACTGCGCAGATTCCATCCCGTAAAGGTGGCGAGCGGCACCGCAACCTCGGGAGGCTCGAGCAGGCCTCGCTCGGTGCCGTCCGGCCCCGGCTTCGGTACGAGCACGATGTAGTCGCCGCGCCTCCGTGGCGGCTCGACGGTGATGAGCCCCCGCGACTCGAACTCCTCGCCGTATTCGAGCGCGGGTGGGCGCTGGATCACGTCTGGAAAGCGCACGCCGGGGATGGGCGGAAACGCCTCCCGCGCGGCCTTCAGGTCCACCAGGGTTCCGTCGGCGATGCGCGGATAGATGCTCGGCGGTGGGGGCGCCCCATGCTTGACCCAAGCGTCCAGATCGTCGAGGAGCGCGCGCAGGAATGGGCGGTAGTCAGCCGAGTTCAGCAGGTTGTCCGTGCCATGGCGAAGGGTCCGCCCCGCGGGCACCCAGTGCTGCGCCTCGAACGCGTAGACCCGCACCGTCGGGGGAAGCTCGACATCGCGCGTTCCGAGCGGGTCGGTGGTGACGAGCGAGCCGCTCCGGCTCCAGTACTCCGCGGCTGTCTGCGTGTGGAAGATGAGCGGCACGAGCCGGGGGTCTTCCGCCTGCAACGCGTGAAGCAGCCCTTCGCGCTTGTCGGAGAACGGATCCTCGACGCCATCGCCGTAGGTGAACGGGTAGCGATCGCCCGGGAAGAGGTGCTCCTCGTGCTGGACGGTGTTGCGGGTCGGCTGCGCGAACCGCTCGTTGAAGTACCCGAGGCCTCCGCCCGCGACGTGGATGATCATCCCCTCGAACACCTTGCGCCCCGCCTCGTCGGCATTCATCCCGAGGCGGAGGAACTCGCGCAAGAAGCGCCCGCTCTGAGACATGCCGAAAGCGTGCGCGCGATCGACGGCCGGCTTCCCGCGCACCGCCAGCGGGTTCTTGTCGCTCGCATTGCGTCGCAGGAAGGACACCAGATCGCGCACGGCGGCGAAGCCCACGCCCTGTACTACGGGCCTTTCCACCTCGCCGATCCATTCGTAGATGGCCCCGGGCTTCAGCCCACCTTCGAGCTCGAGCCGAAGCACGGGGAGCTGACCCGGCAGCCCCAGCCCGCTCCTGGCCAGCGGTTCCCGGGCGATCCGCCACTGATTGCGCGAGATCGGGATCCGCTCGCCTTCCTCCCGCAATCGCCAGGTAAGCTTCGCCTCGGCCGCGCCCTTGGCGCTGGGTGGATACGATCCGAGGTTGGGACGGTGCGCCAGGGGCCAGCTGTCGGCCGGCGCGTCCGGCACCGCCTCGTAGCGCACGATGCCGCGGATCGGCTTCCCTCGCTCCATCGGCATGGGAGCGCGGAGGACGACCCTCCCTTCTCCGGGTACTACCTCGGCCTCCCAGCCGCTCCAGACGACGGCGTAGCCGCGACGGAGGAGAAAGCCGTTGCAGGGGAAGGAAGGCTCCTGCAGGGAAGGGCAGTCGAGGAAGTCGAAGACGGCCGGCTGGGTGCCGCGGTTGGCCACATCGTAGAAGATCGACCCGTTCCCCCGCGCAGGTTCCTTCGGCGCCAGGATGATCACGTCGGCTTCGAACTCGACCTGGCCAGCCGCGTTTCGCGGCGCGAGCGCGAGGTCGTGGATGGCCTTGTTTCGGCTCGTGGCAGGGTCGAGCGCGTAGTGCCCGATCGCGGTGATTTTCTCGTAAGGTCCGGCCGCCCCGAACGCGATTCCACCCGCGACCGCCTCCCGCTTCAGGATATCGAGGAAGCGCAGCTCGGCCAGGGCGCCCGTCGGCACCAGGAGTGCCGAGAACGCGGCGAGAACCCCGCCTCGCACCTTGATCGCCACGTGGATTCCTCCGCGACACGCAGCACATGCACGCTGGACTCCTGCGTCATTTCGTGCGGCAGGCTCACGACGTGTCAAGTGGTAGATTGGGTGAAGCATCTCTCGAGGCGCGGGTCCGGAGATAGCTCGTGCTGCCCCGGCTCGACGGCGCGGCGTTGCAGCACCAGGTCTGGGCCAGGGAGGAGAACGATGACGATCGGCGCGGCGGCAACCGTTCTCGCCGTGGCGGTCACGGGAAGCTGGGACAGCTTGGGGCGCGTTAGCGACGGGAGCGCAGGGAGCCGATTCGGTGAGCTCGGGGTTGCCGAAACGACGGCGCCGACGCCCGGTCGGCTCACGCGGGACCAGGTCGTGGCGGTGCTCGGCCGCGCCACCAGGGAATCCCCCGCCCAACTCGCCGACAAGGATCTGTCCGGGCTCGATCTAAGTGGGCTGGATTTCCGCAGGGCGAATCTGACCCGCTCCCGGCTGCTGCGAACCAACCTCGCCAAAGCGCAGATGTTCTCCGCGACGCTGTCCGACGCAGTGGCGACCGAGGCAAACTTCGAGGGCGCCACTCTCGACCTGGCGGTGATGTACCGAGTCGACCTGACGCGCGCCAACCTGCGCGGCTCGAGTCTCTTCGCTACCATTCTGATCGGGGCCACGCTCTCCGAGGCCGATCTCACCGGCGCGCGGCTCATCTCCGCGATGAGCAACACGAAGTTCGCGCGGGCCAAGCTCAGGAATGCCAACCTGGGAGCCGATCCAGGGAACCAACCGATGGGGGTGATGCGGACGGACGCCACCAGCGCGGACTTCAAAGGGGCGGATTTCACCGGCGCGAACCTGCGCAAGGTGAATTTCACCCGCGCCGATCTCACTGGAGCCGACCTCACCGACGCGGACGTCACGGGGGCCGATCTCAGGGCCACGATTCTCAAGGCCATCCGCGGGCGCGACCGGATCCGGGGGCTCGATCGAGCCCTGAACGTTGAGCAGGCGATCTCCAAGGACTGATCCTCATGCGAGCGCGAGCGTCGAGGGCCGGACCGCTTGCCGCCTGCCTCCTGATCCTGGCGCTGCCGAGCGCGCTCCACGCGCAGCAGGCGGGAACGGCAGGTCAATACGCGGAGAACAGGATCGGTGACGATCATTTGCCTGGAGCTTTGTGGGGCCTGCCGGGGGCCAGATGGCCATCGCTTCTGGCCTTGACGTAGGCGTAAAGCTGCTCGATCTGGTGGTCGTCCAGCAGGCTCGTCCACGACTGCATCCCTTTCTCCGGTCTCCCTTCCTTGACCGTCTTGAGGAAGACGTCGTACGTGACCGAGCCCTGCGGGCCCAGGGAATTCACGAGGTTCGGCGCCAGCATGGTGCCCACGGCGTCGATTCCGTGACAGCGAAAGCAGTAGACGTGGAACCACTTCCACCCCTGGTACTCGTCCGGCGACGCCAGAAGCTTGTCGAGCTTGCCACCGGACTTGCGATCGGAAGTTCCGGCCGCTCTGCCCCGGGTGCCGTGAATTCGATCAGTCTTCGTCTTGTGGTCTGCTGGAGGGCCGGAATCGTCGGTCGGGCGCGCAGCGGGCGCGGCCGAGTGGGAGAGCGGGAAGTTGTATTCGGCCAGCAAGCGGGAGATCGCGTCCCGCTTGCGGTCGAGGGCCGCCTGGATCTGCGCGGCAAGGTCCCTGTCCGACTTCCTCACGCCGGCGACCACGCCGAAGGCAAAGGGGGTCTTGGTTCGCTCGTCGATGTCGGGCAGCGGCTGCAACGCCAAGGGGAGCGGTTCCTCCTTCGCGTAGTAGCCCGCCACGGGCCCCCAGACGATCGACACGTCCACGGTGCCCTTCACGACGGCATCGACGATGTCGCCCGGCCGGTTCTGCTCGTTGTAAAACGTGCTGAAGCCGACCAGTCCGGTGATCCCGCGGGCGCCGAGCGCGATGGCTGCGGGGGAATTCGTGTAGTCATACCCGATGGTGGCGATTCCGATCTTGAGCTGGCGCAGTCGCGGATCATCGAAGGAGGTGATCTTGAGGTCGCGATCCGCTCGCGAGACGAACTGAAAGGCGGACCGATAGTAGGGCCTGGTGGTCAGGAACATGTCCATTCCCTCGGGCACGCCCATGACCACGTCGCACTCGTTCGCCCTGATCGTGCTGCGGATGAACCCACGGCGGTGCGGCCACCAGAAATAGCTTACGGTGCGGCCGAGCTCTGCTGCGACCAGAGTGGCGATCTTGTTTTCGATGCCCCTTCCCTCGCGGTTCGAGAAGGGCAGGTTGTCGGGGTCAGCGCACACGCGAAGGGCCGGTCGTTGCTCAACCTCCGCGGACGTTCCCCGTCCGAGGAGGACGACAGCCACGAGCAGGGGTGCACCAAGCCACTTCAGGGGTTGCTTCACGGTGTGCCCCATTTGGCCTAGCTCACCGGGTAGCGTGTTCAGCCGGTGCAGACCAGCTTGCACCGGCTGAACGCCTTGACCCACAGTTACTTGCTCGCGACCCTCTCAGGCAACGCGAAGACCGTGAGCACGCCCCCCTGGTTGGTGTACTTGTCCGCATCTCCGAAGGCGCCGAGCGCGCCCAGGCCTGCGGTGGGATCCTCAGGGCCGATCCCTGCGGCCACGCCGATTCCGGCCCACCCGCCGATCCCGGACAAGACCGCCACATACTGCTTCCCATCCGGGCCGAGGTAGGTCATCGGGTTGCCGATGATGCCGGAGGGCGTCTTGAACTTCCACAGCTCCTTGCCGCTCTTGGCATCGACTCCCTTCAACCAGCCCTCCATCGTCCCGTAGAAGACCACTCCTCCCGCGGTGGCCAAGGCTCCTCCGTAGGCGGCGAGGGGCTCCTTGATCTCCCAGACCACCTTTCCCTTCGTCGCGTCCCAGGCGATGAAGCGCCCGCGGTTGCCGCCCGGCCCCGGGAACATGCGGACGATTGCCCCGACGTAGGGCTGCCCGACCGCGTACTTCACCTCGACGCCCTCGTAGTCCATGCAGATGTTGTTGGTCGGGACATAGAAGAGGCCCGTCGTGGGGTTGAAAGCCGACGGCTGCTGGTCCTTGTAGCCGATGGCGGCGGGGCAGATCTTCTCGGTGTTCTTCTTGGCGGTGGTCCCGAACTTCGCGTTCTTGACCGGGACGCCCGTCGTGAGGTCGACCTTCGAGGCCCAGTTCACGCCGGGCCCGTACGGTTCGGCGACCAGCACCTTGCCGTTGGTGCGGTCGAGCGTATAGCCGAACCCGTTGCGATCGAAGTGGACGAGCGCCTTGACGGTCCGCCCGTCGATGGGCAGGTCGGCGAGGACCATCTCGTTGACGCCGTCGTAGTCCCACTCGTCATGGGGCGTCATCTGGTAGGCCCAGCGCGCCATCCCCGTCTCCGGATTGCGGGCGAAGATGGTCATCGACCACTTGTTGTCGCCGGGGCGCTGGTCGGGGTTCCAGGAACCCGGGTTCCCGGTGCCGTAATAGAAGAGGTTCAGCTGGGGGTCGTACGAGTACCAGCCCCAGGTGGTCCCCCCTCCGCGCTTCCACTCGTCTCCCTGCCAGGTGCTGACCCCGAGATCCTTGCCCTTGTGCGAAGGATAGTTGGCGATGAAATCGGATCCGATCTTCACGTCCGAGTCCGGGCCGGTGCTGTAGGCGCGCCACACTTCCTGCCCGGTGTTCACGTTGTAGGCGTTGACTCTCCCGCGGACCCCGAACTCGCCGCCGGAGATCCCGGCGATGACCAAATCCTTGATGACGATCGGGGCGTTGGTCATCGTCGAGCCTTCCTTGTAGTCAGCGTTCTTGACCCGCCACAGCTGCTTCCCGGTCTTCGCGTCGATGGCCAGCAGGTCGCCTGCGAGCAGCTCGATGAAGAGCTTGCCGCTGGGGTGATAGGCGAGGCCGCGGTTCACCACGTCACAGCACGCGACGGGGATGGTCTCCGCGGGCTGAGCCGGCACGTGCTTCCAGAGCATGGGCGCACCCGGCTTGGTCAGGTCGAGTGCGTAGACGATGTTCGGGAACGCCGAATGCACGTACATCACGTTCCCGAACACCAGGGGATTGCCTTCATGGCCCCGCAATACACCGGTGGAGAAGCTCCAAGCGGCCTGCAGGCGCGCCACGTTGTTTGTGTTGATCCGGTCGAGCGGACTGAACCGCTGCAGGTCGTAGGTGCGACCCGTCATGGTCCATTCGCCCTGGGAATCCGCAGCCGCGCCCGCCGATGCCAGCCCCAACACGAGCAGGGCGAGCACGGAGACGCGGTACCTCTGCCTTGTGTCTTTGCTCATGTTCCAGGTCCTCCCCCAAGTTCAGGTTGACGGACGACTGCTGCGAACCTCCGCCCTGATCCGCGATCAGAGGCGCAAGCCTTGTGGGTTCAAGACGAACTTCTTGCTCGCGCCCTTGTCGAAGTCGCGATAGCCGGCGGGCGCCTCGTCGAGCGGAATGACCGTCGCGTTGACCGCTTTCGCGATCTTGACCTTGTCGTGGAGGATCGCCTGCATGAGGGCGCGGTTGTACTTCATCACGGGGGTCTGGCCGGTGGTGAAGGTGTGGGACTTCGCCCAACCCAGACCGATGCGGATCTTGAGCGACCCGATCTGGGCGTCCTTGTCCACCCCGCCCGGATCGCCCGTCACGTAGAGCCCCGGGATTCCGAGGCTTGCTCCTGCGCGAGCGACGGTCATGATCGCGTTCAGCACCGTCGCGGGCGCCTCGTGGGTAGCGTCGGAGCCGTGCCCGCGCGCCTCGAAGCCCACGCAATCGACCGCGGCGTCCACTTCGGGCACACCGAGGATCTGCTCGATCTGGTCGGGCACCTCGCCCTTGGAGACGTCGATGGTTTCGCACCCGAAGCTCCTCGCCTGGGCGAGCCGCTCCTGGTTCAGGTCGCCGACGATGACCGCGGCCGCGCCGAGGAAGTGGCACGAGGCCGCGCACGCGAGCCCGACCGGACCGGCGCCGGCGACGTACACCGTGGAGCCGGAGGCGACCCCCGCGCTGACCGCGCCGTGGTAGCCGGTGGGGAAGATGTCAGAGAGCATGGTGAGGTCGCGGATCTTCTCCAGCGCCTGGTCCTTGTCCGGGAACTTGAGCAGGTTGAAGTCCGCGTAGGGGACCATGACGTACTCTGCCTGGCCGCCGACCCAGCCGCCCATGTCGACGTAGCCGTAAGCCGCTCCGGGACGGGCAGGGTTGACGGTCAGGCAGATACCCGTCTTGCCCTCCTTGCAGTTCCGGCAGCGGCCGCAGGCGATGTTGAAGGGAACCGAGACGAGGTCACCCTTCTTGATGAACTCGACGTCGCGCCCGACCTCGACGACTTCGCCGGTGATCTCGTGGCCGAGGACCAGGCCGGGCGGCGCGGTCGTGCGGCCGCGAACCATGTGCTGGTCGCTGCCGCAGATGTTGGTGGACACGCACCTGAGGATCACGCCGTGCTCGCACTTGCGGCCCACGTTCTTCGGGTGGACCCCCGGCCCGTCTCTCAGCTCGAGCTTGGGAAAGTCGATGGCGGTTACTTCGACCTTTCCCGGCCCGACGAAGCTGACCGCTTTGTTGCCTGGCATGGGTTTGAGCCTCCATGAAGTCTATGGCGTAGCGCCATAGCGCCTGTTGCGTCTGGCGATGCTCGCCCACAGGTGGGTGGATGCCTCGGGCGAGCCTCGTCCCTCAGAACGCCTTCGCGCCTGCATCGGCGACCGAGTGGTCCTGCTCTCCCGAACCACCGCTGACGCCGATCGCCCCCACCACCTTCCCCTCGCGCTTGAGCGGGATCCCGCCGGCGAAGATCATGATCTTGCCGTCGTTGGAGACATGAATGCCGAAGAACTGCTTCCCGGACTGCGAGTGCTCTGCCAGATCCTTGGTCGCGATGTCGAAGGCCCGCGAGGTGAATGCCTTCTTGATCGAGATGTCGATACTGCCCAGCCAGGCCCCGTCCATCCTCACGTGCGAGACGAGGTTACCCCCCGCATCGCACACGGCGATGTTCATGGGCTGGCCGATCTGCGCCGCCTTCTTCTCCGCCGCCGCGATGACCCGCCGCGCGTCTTCGAGGTTCACTGACATGTATGGACTCCTTTCGTCTCCCGCTTTGCCGCGGTGTTCGCAGGAACCCCGATCGATCCTGAGCTGAGGTCTCCCGCCGTTGAAACCCGGGCAAAGCGCAAGGCTCCACCGATAAGCCCGCTCTATGGCGGCGGGAGCAATGACGCGGGAAAATGGAGGCGTCAAGTGCAATCGCGTCAAATCTTCACACGGCGCACTACTGCAGGAGGCCAGCGTGGAGACACTCGGCGACCGGGGGGACTTCGGAGTCGGTGCTGCTCCGACGGAATCGTCTACAAATGCAGAAGCAAGCGCTTTCCATGCCCGATTGCAGCGCAGGCGAACAGGCAGCTTACGCGCCTGGCGCGGGGCGAGCGGCTGAAAGCCCCGCCGCTGCCTTCTCGCGCGACGCCTCGCGCGTCCTGTAACTGAGCGCGACCACGCCAGACGTGCGCTCTGTGGCATCGGCGAGCCGCCCGCGGGCTGCGGCTGCGATGGACCGCGCGCGCTCGAGCTGCGAGCGGGTGGGCAGCAGCGCGCGGCGGTTCTCGAGCGCCCAGCCCAGATACTGTGCGTTGGCGAGCTCCAGCCAGTCGGCGCGAAGCTCCTCGGCGAGCGCGATCACCTCGCCGATGCGGTCGAGGTTCCCGCGGTGGAGGACGGTGTTGACCGTGAGCGGGAACCCGAGCTCCTTCACCGAGCGCGCCACCTCGAGCTTGCGCTCGAACGACCGCAGCCCGGCGATGGCGTCCGACTCCGCCTCCCGCGCGTCTTGGATGGATAGTTGCACGTTGTCCAGCCCGAGCCGGCGGAAGCGCGCGAGCCGCTCGCGGGTGAGGGGGATCCCGCTGGTGATGAGGTTGGTGTACAGCTCGCGCGCGTGCGCCTCCTCGATCAGCTCCCGAGATCGCCGCGCACGAGCGGCTCGCCACCCGTGAGGTTCACCTGCACGACGCCCAACTCCTCCGCCTCGCGCAGGACGCGGCGCCAAGTCGTCGTGTCCAGCCTGAGACTCGCGCAGGCAGAGCAGCCCGAGGGTGTGGTCGAGATCCCGTGTTGGAGAGCAGGCTCCCCTCGATGGGCGAGTGCCGCAACCCCGCGGGTGTAGAGGAGGGAAACTGTCGTTCTGGGCGCGGATTTCCGGGGAGCAATTGAGCAGGAACCACGCCTCTCCATCTGCACTGACGGCGACGCTTTCCTGCGTGCGAGCCTTGATGTTGCCGGTCTCCTCCCGCGCGCTCCGACAGTTGCGGCATGCACAGTCCCACTCTGGGCAGCCGCCTCCGGCTGCCCAGCGAGCACCTGGAGCTGCACTCTCTACCCGGACGAGAGGGACGGAGCTGCGGCGGCACGCCAAGCGGAAGCGCCGCCCTCCCGACCCTCCACCCAGCCAGCGAGCGCGAGTCCCGGCGATCACTCTCGCGAAAAGTCCTAGTACACTACCTCGCTATACGATTTCGCCTCAGCGTCCATCTTGATCTCGCTGAAGGCTGGCTTGGTCCAAGCCATGTCTACCTCCCTGTCGTTCGTGCACGACTGAGCGGATCGGGTACCCTAAGCCCCCAGTCCCAATCCTGGGTCCGTCCGTACACCAACCCTTGAACAAGGGCAAGCATGCCACCGCGCATGGGGGGGAGGCGCGCGGCTACGAAGGGGCGCTCGTACGTGTGGTACTGTCCGCGCCACCGAAGGAGATCCGCCTATGACCCCAGCGCGAGGACCGCTGGCTCTGCGTCGCTCTGCAAAGCGATTCTGCGTCTTGGCGGTCGCTCTAGCTGCGGCATGGTTCGCGGCCGTGCGTGCCCAGCAGCCTCCATCGCGGATCCCGGTCGCGGTACTGGAACTGACCCTGGTCGACGCGAGCTACCACCCAGACGTGGAGCTGCTGCGGGCTCTGCTGCAGAGGAGCGGCAAGACCGCCGAAGACTGGCTCGCGATCCACCTCGCGAAGGGTGGCTACGACCCGATCGACCCGGTTCGCATCTCGGCCGCGCTACGTTCGATGGGCGTATCTCCCTCCTCCTGCGCCGACCTGACGTGCGCGGTGGAGCTCGGCAAGGCCACGGGCGCCGACCGGGTGGTCGCCGCCAAGGTGAGGAAGGTCAGCAACCTGATCTGGTTCCTCGAAGCGACCATGGTCGACGTGCGGACGGCCAAGGTCCGCTGCCACGAGGAGTTCGAGCTGAAGGGGAACATCGTCGAGTTGCTGCCCAGAGGGACGCTGGCATTGGCGAGGCGGCTGCGCGACGGCGACTCAGGCTTCGTCGCCGCCTCGACGGCCAGGTGATCTGCCCGCCCGTGATGATCGAGGTCCGGAATCTCGTCCGGCCTTTCGGCGCGCTCGTCGCCGTGAACGGGGTGAGCTTTTCGGTCGCCGAGGGGAAGTCCTTCGGCTTCTTGGGACCGAACGGTGCCGGCAAATCGACCACCATCAAGATCCTCTCCACCTTGCTCGCGCCTTCCTCGGGAAGCGCGCGGGTCGCCGGCCGGGATGTGCTCGACGAGCCGGCGGCGGTGCGCCGCCGCGCTGGGGGTCCTGTTCCAGGACCCCGCGGTCGACGACCGGCTCACCGCCCGCGAAAATCTCAAGATGCACTGCATGATCGACGGCGTGCCGTGGCGCGAGCGTGCCCGGCGCATCGACTGGGCGCTCGAGTGGGTGGAGCTGACGCGGCAGGCGGGCGATCTGGTGCGGACGTTCTCCGGCGGGATGCGCCGCCGGCTCGAGGTGGCGCGTGCGCTCCTGCACGAGCCGCGGGTGCTGTTCCTCGACGAACCGACCACCGGCCTCGATCCGCAGACCCGCCGCGCGCTCTGGGAGAAGCTCCGGCAGCGGCGCGCTGCCGGGAAGCTCACCATCTTCATGACCACGCACTACCTCGACGGGCCGAGAACTGCGATCGACTCGCGATCCTCGACCACGGACACGTGATTGCCGAGGGCACGCCGGCCGCCATTCGCCAGCGCGCCGGCACCGAGCGGATCGCGCTCTCCACGGAGGACGACGCGCGCGCGGCAGCGGAGCTCCGCACCCGCCTCGGCGTCAAAGCGCAGCTGACTGAGCGCGGCCTCGAATTTCCGGTCGAGAACGGCGAGAAGTTCCTGCCCCACCTCTTCGGATTCCCGGTGGACATTCGCACGCTGGTGGTGCGCAAGCCGACCCTGGAGGACGCCTTCATCGCCCTCACCGGCCGCGACATCAGGGCCGAGGAGGCGAGCACCACCGACTTGTTGCGACGGGCGATCCGGACGCGCGGGAGGGTGCGCCAGTCCTGATGGGCAAGGGCCTGCGGCCGTCCTTACCCACCGTGTCCGGCCTCGACTACGAGCACTTCGTCTTCGCCGGCGCCCTCGCCATGGCAGTCCTCTTCTCGGGGATGTTCCAGAGCGTGTCGATCCTCTGGAACCGCGAGTTTGGCTTTTTGAAGGAGGTACTGGTCGCACCGATGCTCTCCGGCGGCGTGTTCCCCATTCAGCGCGTCCCCGGGTGGAAGTCCACGCTGATCCACCTGAACCCCATCACCTATGGCGTCGACTTGATGCGTGCGGCGCTGGCGCAACCGACGGTGTTCTCCGTGATGGTCGACGCGTGCGTCGTGGCCGGCTTCGCCGCCGCCACGTTCGCGCTCGCGCTGGCCCTGTTCCGGCGCGAGTGAGCGTCCAGGAAGCGTCAGTAGAAGACCACGAGCGCGGGGTGGAGCGCCGCCCCATCAGCGCGGCGGGCGGCCGCGTCGAAGGAATCGACGTCCCAGACGATCAGCACCACACGGTCGTGGCCAGCGGTGAAGGTGGCGAGGTCCTGCTTCGAGAGGCTGCTCTCCTTGATCGCCACGCCGTGGAGGTCCGCACGGTACGGGTGCGTATGCCAGGTACCCACCACGTCGGTGAGATGGTCGCAGTTCCCGGCCACCGCGAACTGGAGCTGCTTCATGTCGCGCGCCGGCGCCCAATCGGTGACCCAGAGCGTATCGCGGGAGATATGCCCGCGCAGGCAGCCGAGATACTCGCGCTGCGTCGGCCTTCCCGTACCGAGCATCTGCGTGAGCGTGTTCACGTCCGTCAGCTCGTCCCAGTGCTCGTTGTAGCGGAGAAAGATCGCGTTCATCGAGTCGCGAACGGCGCCCGGGATCGCGATCACCGTGAAGGTGGGGTCGGAGCGGGGGTCGGGTGACGCTGGTGCGCCTCGCGACGAAGCGGTCGTGAGGGGATAAAGGGCGGTGGTCGCGAATCCCACGGCAAAGATCCCTGCGCTCAGGCGCAAGGCGGCTCGGGACGAACGGTCGCCGGTTTCCCGGTCCCTTCCTCCCGTGCTCGGTGCGTTCTCGATGTCCACCCGCCGTACACCCTGAGACCCGCGACCCGCGAACGCAAGTACAGCGTAGCCTAGCGACACGGTGCCGGATGACCTTGGCGGCGCTCGGGTGGCTCTCGTGAGGTGCTACTCGAGGCGCAGCCGGACGCCGCCGTGCACGGACAGCGGCTGCCCGAGGGTGTCGATCCCGCCTTGCCGGCCGACCAGGTAGCTGCGGTCCAGGAGGTTATCCGCTGCAAGGACCAGCTCGACATGCTCGCTGAGGCGCCGGCTGAGGGAGACATCCACCACGAAAAAGCTGTCGAGAGGCAGTTGGTTCTGGTCGTCCTCGAACTGGCGTCCCTGGTACCGGAGCTGAACGTAAGCGGTGCCGATCCGCGCGTCATCGAAGGTGAGCGAAACGGTGGCGCGAAAGCGCGGGTCCTGCGGAAGCTGCTTGCCGACGAGCTGCGGCTGCGTCCCTGCCTCGGTGACCCGCGCGTCCACGAAGCTGCAAGCGGCGGCGGCGTCAAGGGCGGGATGCAGTCGCCAGCGCGCCGCGAGCTCGGCGCCTCGAATGCGCGCCTGCCCCAGGTTCTGTCGCTGCTGGAGGCCCGGCGCGACCGTGACGTTCGTCACCGGGTCATCGAGCAAGTTCAAGAACCCGGTGGCGCGGACGCTCCATTCGTGCGCAGAACCGAGCTCGACGCCGGCTTCGAGCCCGCGCAGCGTCTCGGGGGTGAGGTTCTCGTTGGCGTCCGTGCGCACAGTGCCGACCTGGAATGGCCTGTACAGCTCGTTCAGCGTCGGTGCGCGAAATGACTCGTAGGCCGACGCGCGCAAGATCAGCAAGCGTGCAGGCCGGACGCGCAGGCCGACTCTTGGGCTGATGTCGTGGGCAGTCCGGTCCGGGAAGCGGGTTTCCGAGGTCGCGCCGGCACTCTGGCGTTCGACCCGGTCCGCATCGAGGTTGCGCCAGAGATCGAAGCGCGCCGTCGCCAGGAGCTGCACGCTCTTTGAGACGTCGTATACGTCCTGTGCAAAGACGCCGGCCTGCCGCTGCGTGCCGCCAGCGTCGCGCCGGATCACGGTGGTGGGGAAAACGGGCGCCGGGAACAGGTCCTCGTTCGATCGGCCCTTGATCTGGCGCAGGCCTGCACCGAGCAGCAGGCTATGGGTGCCGAGCGCGGCCAGCCCCCGGCCCGCCCAGGATAGGCTGAGGCCCTGGTCCTGCGTAGGCACCCCTTGCCGCGCCGCCAGCACCTCGCTCGCGCGGGTCGTCGGATCGGGCAGGATCCGCGTCCGGTCCTGTTCGAACCGCTGCGCGTGGCCGAACAGCCGGAGGTCCAGCGAGCCCAATTCGCCGGTGCGCATCGTACCGCCGAGGACGACCCCGCCTCGGTTGACTGATCCGGTGGTGAACTCCGTCCCTCCGTTCTGGCGCTCCGCAAAGAAGCCGCCCCGGGCGAAGAGCGTGAGCCAGGGAAGGGGCGCCAGCTCGAAGCGCCCCGAGGCGGTGCCATGGTTGGCCGAGGCATGGCGATCGATCGCTCCCCGCGTCGCTTCGGGCACGACGAAGTAACCGTCAGTGGACAGGAACTCGCCTTCCAGCGCGGCCGCGGTGCCGCCCCAGCGGTGCCCGGCAAGGCCTGCGAATGAAACCATCCCGGGCGCGCCGGCTTCGGCCTGCGCCTCCAGCTCGTCGGCGATCCGGCGCGAGACGATTTGCACCACGCCTCCCAGCGCCGAGCTGCCGTACAGCGCCGAGGCGCCGCCGGGCACGATCTCGAGCTGCTCGATGCCCAGGCGCGGAAGCGAGCTCCAGTAGATCCAGCCACCGAAGGGGTCGTTGACGGGCACGCCGTCGGCCAGCATCAGGCCACGCGAGACGCCGGAGGGACCGATTCCACGAAGATTGAGACCCTGCGAGGTGGGATCGGCAACCAGGCTACTGCTCCTGCGAAACAACCCGAACGAGGGCACCGAGGGCAGAAGCTCGTCCAGCGTCTTCGCGGGCGATCGCTCGATCTCGCTCCGCCTGATGATGGTGACGGCGGCGGGCACGTCGCTCGGCGGACGGGGCTCGCGTGTGGCCGTGACGACGAGCTCGACGAGCAGGTCTGGCAACCCGGGTTCAGCGGTCGCGCCCCCCTCGGGAGCAGTCTCTTGGGGCGCGGCTGCGGAGCTGGCGGCTTGGGCGGCAGCGATCGGAGCGGCCCCGACGGCGCCCGAGCAGACGGCAAGGAGGATGCACCCCACGATGCATTTCATGTCCATCGGCGTGCGACGAGAGACCGTCGTCTCGAACGGGCCGGTCCCAGCCAGCTCCGCCTCGCTCTACGACTTGAGCGAAGCCACGCGCCTCGCGTCCGCCTCGGCCGAAACCTATGTCCTCCCGCAGGGCGCGAACGAAGTGGACCCCAGATTGGGGTGCGACGGCCCGCAAACGCCGTTCGCCAGAGGAGAGAGTGGAGCTGGGAATTGAGGTCTCGCATCGCCCACCTTGCCTGGCGGGTGCGGCGGAGCTGACGGTGCGCTGAACGATCGCCCAGAATTGGAAGATCTAAATCAAGTCGCACGCTTTAATCTCTCGATCTTCGTCCTGCTCCGCCATCATCTTACAAGCGTCGCGATCCTTCTCATCATCGATCGCGTTGCAGGCTCGGTACGCCTCGCAGTGTCGCATGTGCGTTTCGTCGCGGCACCGCTCCTTCGCGCTCGCGTTGCCCGGCGTCGGCGCGTGCTGTGGAGGCGGATCGACCGGCTTGTCCTGCGCAAGTGCCCGCGTGAAGGTCAAGCCGACGAGCCCCAGAATGACCGCCAATCGCGTCATCGGTCCAGTTCCTCCGATCCTCCCCGACTTGCGCGCTCAGCTGCGCACTCAGCCCGGCGCGCGGCGTTCAGCGGCCCGCAGGGAATGCGGCTGGCTTCTTCTCCGGCCCGGCCGCGGCGAAGATACGCCGGTCGAAGACGCGGCGGACCATCGGCTCGAAGTAAGCCACCGGCAGCGTGTCATACTCCGGGTCGAACGAGCGCTGGCCCCACTCGCCGGTGAAAGCGCATCGCGAGCGCGTACCAGGGCTCCTGCTCCATGTTCCAGTAGGCCTCGCCATCGGTACACAGGTAGACGGGCGCGACGCAGGAAGTCGTGGAAGAGCGCCGCCACAACCAGTTCCTCGTCGGCGCCATCGCGCAGGGCGCGGGTGGCGGTCTGCAGGCAGTGCTCCTTCTGGGTCACGCCCGAGCCGTCGTCTATCTGCGCGCTCTTCTCCAGCAGCGCCAGCACCTCGGCGGACGTGCGCCTGGAATCCCCCTTGCCGTTCGCCTTCATCGTATCGGCCCAGTGGCGGAACTGCTCCGGGGTCCACTCCGACATGGCGGTGGGCCTACGCACCTTTCTGGCCGAACGCGCCGCGCCCACCGACGCGAGCAGGCCCAAGCCCATCCACTCGCAGGAGTCGGCGACGATCGACGGTCATGCCAGCCTCCGAAACTCACGCTCGGCGAAGGCGCTCGTTATGCGCTCGTTCTGCGCCCGGAAGCAAGGGAGACGTGGGTCCAGTCGACGTCGGTGTTGGTGTCGCGGATGCCTCTCAATACCGATCCGGACGGTGCCCCGGGGCTGACGGTGCAGCCTCGGAGTCATCATTTCGGGTCACGCGTCTCGACCCACCTTACTTCGCCGTCTGCTGGGCGATGGCGCGCACCATGTCGCACGCGCCTTTGTCGCAGTCGTAATCGCGCAGCTCGGAATCCTTGGTCTTGAGGATCTCGCAGCGTAGCCTCTCGCGGTCGATGATCCTTGAGAACTCGTCCACGCCGTGCCGGCCTTGAGCGAGCTTCCCGATGAGCCCCTCGCCCCCGCAAGAGACGATCAGCTCGCGCGTTGAGCGCTTCTCCATCTTCTGGCTTGCTGGCGATACTGCCGCCAGGAGTGCAGAAGTCAGGTAGATGGCCAGCATCTTCGAGATCATCGTCCCACCTCCCCTTTTCACTGGCGGATCGTCTGCGTCCCTCGAAAATCACAAAAAGTAGTCCAAGGTGTTGTAAACTAACTCTGTTATCTAATGTATATGCCAGGCGCTGATATCGCAAATTCCTGACCTACCGAAATGGAGGTCGGGCCCGCACTGTGTGCGCGCCCAGGTCCCGCGGTGCGCACACGCTGGGACGCGCGCCGACAATCACCCCGGAAAGCTAGGAGTACATGCTTGAGCTGCCAACACCGGCAACCGCGTTCAAGAACGGGCACCACTTCCGGCTTGCGAGCTGGTCGTCGAACTTCCCCACTCCACGCCCGGATTTCCCGCAGACGAAGTTCGCCGCGCCGTCGACGCTGCCGTGCCCTGCGCAAGCAGTACGTGCTTCGAGCACGCGCGCGACCGGCGTTGACATCTGCACTGCTTCGGCGCATACGAGTTCCGCCGGGGGGCCATGAAAAACCGAGTTTTGGTCCGCAGGAAATGGAATTGCCTGCTCGCGGCAGCGCTGGCCCTCGCACTTGCGAAGGTGATGGCAACGGACGTCAGCAACAAATCGAGCAACGAAGCGTCGAAAGGCTTGCTCTTCATCCAGGGAGCCAGTGCCTTGACCAATTCCTTCTCACTGGCTCGCGCACGGGAACTCGCAAGGGGGTCGCATCATGAAGCGGCTGACTGAGATCTTGACGGCATCTCTCTTAGGCGGTGTCTTGCTCTTCTCGACCACGGCTTTAGCGGACGAGAAGTCCAATTGCGCGGGGTTGCCCACCCAGAAGGCGCTGGGACTCGCTCTAGCGAGCGCGACCGCGACGGAGAGCAGCGGGTTGAACAACCACATGTGGGCTACGATCGTCAATCGCGATGGAATCGTCTGCGCAGTGGCATTCTCAGGAGTCAATCGGGGCGCCCAGTGGCCTGGGAGTCGGGTGATCTCGGCCCAGAAGGCCAATACTGGAAACGCATTCAGCCTCGACAGCTCATCGTCCAGCAACGGCTCGGGGCAGCCTGCAGGTCTCGCGCTGTCCACGGCCAACCTGTATTCCGCGGTCAACCCGGGCGGTAGCCTGTATGGTTTGCAGCACAGCAACCCCGTCAACCCGGAGGTCGCCTACGCCGGCAATCCGGGCAACTATGGGATGGCCAACGATCCGATGGTCGGCGAGCGAATCGGAGGCGTCAATGTGTTCGGGGGCGGCCTCGCCCTCTACGCCGTAGGGAAGGTGGTAGTTGGAGGCCTTGGCGTGAGCGGCGACACCTCGTGCGCCGACCACAATATCGCCTGGCGCGTACGGCACATCTTGGACTTGGACCACCTGTTGGGGGTGGCGGGGGTTTCTGGAGATGCCCGACACCCAGACAACATCGTTTACGACATCGCGCCCAACCCCAGCGGCGGCACCGGCAACAGCGCCGGCGGCTTTGGCCATCCGAGGTGCATCAACACGGGGGAGGAGACCACGCTTCCAGCGGTCCAACCGTAGGGGCCGCGCCGCAGAGCCGCGCGGTTTGCGAGCTGGGCGAGAAGAGTGGCTCCCCGCCCGCCCAGCTCGGGCACGATGCCGCGCGAGGACGAAGCTGCGGGCGCTTCTGTTGATCGCATTCACCGCCGGCAGGACCAGTGACCGGCTGCGCGCGATCGAGGTCCGCGTAGAAGATGAGCGGAGTCCTTCCTTCGAGCCCGCGCTCCTCGGTCGCTACACGAACGCCGAAGCCACGCCTTCATCGAAGATGCAGCCAAGCTCGAGTGGGCGTGTTCGGACCGCGAGGGGGTGTGAGCATCAGCTCACGATCGCCGTAGCCGACGCCGGCGAGCGCCGACCCAGCCGCACCGAGCCGGCGGAGCCTAGAGGAGCCGAACCGTGCGAAACCTGCTGCTCGGAGTCGTGATCGGAGTCGTCGTCGTTCTGCTCGGCGCGTACCTCTTCCTTACAAGGGGCATGCCCGTCGCGACCAAGGGCGGGCCGCCTCCGCTCGAGCGCTTCCTCGCGAGCACGGCGCTCCATCACGCGATGAAGGGCGAGGTGGACACGCCCGCCCCGACTGCTCCAGACGAGGCCAACCTCCTGGCGGGCGCCAAGGTATACCGGGCACAGTGCGAGGTCTGCCACGGGCTGCCCCATCAACCGCCGTCGGCGATAGCCAGCGGGATGTTCCCGCGTCCGCCGCAGCTCCTCATGCCCGGCAAAGGCGTCACCGACGATCCCGTCGGAGAGACTCATTGGAAAGTCAAGAACGGGATCCGCCTGAGCGGGATGCCCGGTTTCGCCGATGCGCTGTCCGACGCGGAAATGTGGCAGGTAAGTCTCCTTCTGCTGAAGGCCGATCAGCTCCGCAGCAGCGTTCGCAGACGCCTCGTGAACGGCGCGAAAACCTGCGACTGCCTGGAATCCGAGGCGCCCGCGCCCCGAGTGGTTGCGAGCGGTTGCCAAGCCGTGCTACCCGCTGGCTCCGTCGCAGAAGGCCTTCGAAGCCGCGGACTGAGGGTTTCGACCCTGCTCCAAGTGCGCCTTTCCAGTTGTCGGCGCATCCAGAATACGACCACGGCCAAGTGACAGCCGCGGAGACTCCATGGAGGTCCGCTCGCGGAGTCCGGGTGACGAGCACAGCGTGGGTCGAGCCCTACTGCTGAGCCTGTGCTGAAGCGCGTCGTCTCAAGGGCCTCATTCGGTGCTCGTTCCGCGGTGTTGGCCAGTTTGCGGCACGGACTGTTAAGCCGTGGGTCGCTGTTTAGTCACCGCAGGAGAGTTGGAGCCAGCCACCGAAGCTCGTCGACAGTTTCCGACTCGACACGAAGACCCACAAGTTAGCCTGACGACATGCCCCCTCGTTTCGGCAGCATTCTACTTGCCGCGCCGCTAGTGAGCGATGAAGTCCGCCAAGTCGGCGACAGCAACACGAATCGCGTTCACGATACGGAAGTGTCGCAGCTGCCCCAGCGCGCAGAGCTTGTAGACCGTCGCCGCGCAAACGCCGAGCCGCTCCCCCACCTGCCGCACCGTGAGCAGCCGCTCGATCCCGCCGTCCAACTCGTAGAGCGGGGGTGGGACTGGCTGTAGCAAATTGGTAGCAAAATTTCTGCGAAGCGCGCCGAATCGTTGTGATGGTTGGACTGCACCGCCGCGCTCGTCCCGAGTGGCTGCGCAGCGGTGGTGATCGTTCGTAAGCGTTGGACGGGTCGGTTCCTCGGTTCGGGACCAGGGGGTCGCAGGTTCAAAATCCTGTCTCCCCGATTTCCAATGAATTAGGTCCGTGCTAACCGTGTCCGACAGCTCGAACCGGCGCCTTCCGGATCGTCGTCGAGAACTGTCTCCAAACTGTCTCCAAAACTGGGGCGCATTTGCGGGTACTCGCGAGGATGGGCGAGGAGATCGTGCGTTTACTCAACCTGCTGTTCTGACGGGCGAAACGACGAATTGGCGCGCGTCGTCGCCTAGTTACGACTGTTCAGCGGTTTCGGGTTCGATTCCCATGCGCTACCGCCAGAAGCTCGTGATCTTCTTACGCCTTGGCGCCCTCGCCTGCGCCCGTTTCAAGTTGTCAGCGCAATGCGTTTTCCGACGCATCCGCTCGCTCCGACGACGAGGTATGGGCCCGCCTTGTCCCCTGAGTAACGTCGTGCGGTGGTGCCCTCGCTATCGCAGCACGGCCTCTGCTTCGACGCCCAGCTCGCCGCGGTTGTCCGTCGACCACAGTCGGACGCGATGCCCGTCCTGGTCCGGTTCGCCCTCCAGCGAGAACGGAGAGACGTTGAACGTCGGCCGGACCGCCTTGAACGAGAACCGCTCCGGGGTTGCGTCCGGAAGCCGCCGGCGCAGCAGGTCGAGCAACAACGTGGCGAGCAGCGGCGCGTGGACGACCAGCCCCGGATATCCCTCTTCGGCCGTCGCATAGCGGCGGTCGTAATGGATGCGGTGCCCGTTGAACGTCAGCGCCGAATAGCGGAAGAGAAGCACGTCGTCGGTGACGATGGTGCGGTGCCATGCGCTGCGTGCCACGGGCTGGGCGGGACGGTCCAGGACGGCGCCCCTCTGCGCCTCGCGATAGACGAGATCCTGCTCCTCCTCGACGGCGACGCCGCCCTTCCCCGTCACCGTCCGGCGGATGGTGACGAACACCAGCGCTCCCGCGCGCCCGCGCTTCTCTTCGATGCGATCGATCACGGAGCTCTGCTCGACCTGCTCGCCGACGCGAAGCGGCGTTGCGAACCTCACGCGGCTGCCCGCCCACATGCGGCGTGGGAGCTGCACGGGAGGAAGAAAGCCGCCGCGCTTCGGGTGGCCGTCCGGTCCGAGCTCCGACTGCCGCGCGATCGGCGCGAAGAGCGTCCAATGGAATCCAGGCGGAACGGGATCTCCGTCGCGCGGGAACGGCTCGTCGCGATCGAGGGTCGCGTTCCAGGCGGCGACCTGGGCGGCGCGGATCGCGTCCGCGTGCACCTCGCGGCGGCCGATCCACCGGGCCAGCTCGTCCGACTCGCTCACGCGTGTTCCCTGCGTCCGTTGACGCCCGAGGAGGAACGGTGCGATGAGGACGAGCGTCTGTCAACGGATCCGAGGAATCGGTGCGCGACAGTTCCTTCGAGGAGATCCGGGAGCCGGTGCGGGCGCTCTGCCATCGGTTCAATCCGGCGTATTGGCAGAAGCTGGATCGCGAGGAGGCGTACCCGGAGGAGTTCGTGCGCGCACTGACGGACGCGGGTTGGCTGTCCGCGCTCATCCCGCAGGAATATGGCGGCGCGGGCCTCGGGCTCGCCGAGGCGTCGGTGATCCTCGAGGAGATCAACCGCTGCGGCGGAAACTCGGGCGCCTGCCACGGACAGATGTACAACATGGGGACGCTGCTCCGGCACGGATCGGAAGCGCAGAAGCGGCGGTACCTGCCGAAGCTCGCCAAGGGCGAGCTGCGCCTGCAATCGATGGCGGTGACCGAGCCCACCACCGGGACGGACACGACGAAGACGAAGACCGTCGCCGTTCGCAAGGGCGATCGCTACGTCGTCAACGGCCAGAAGGTCTGGGTGTCGCGGCTGCAGCATTCGGATCTGATGATCCTGCTCGCCCGCACCACGCCGGTCGCCGAGGTGAAGCGCAAATCCGAAGGGCTATCGATCTTCCTCGTCGATGTGCGCGCGGCCATTGGTCACGGGCTCACGCTGCGGCCCATCCGCAACATGGTGAACCACGAGACGAACGAGGTGTTCATCGACAACCTGGAGATCTCCGCCGATGACCTCATCGGTCAGGAGGGCAAAGGCTTCCAATACATCCTCGACGGGCTCAACGCCGAGCGCGCGCTGATCGCCGCCGAATGCATCGGCGACGGCTACTGGTTCATCGAGAAGGCGACCCGCTACGCGAAGGACCGCGTCGTGTTCGACCGGCCGATCGGGCAGAACCAGGGAGTGCAGTTTCCCATCGCCGAGAGCTACGTCGAGGTCGAGGCCGCGAACCTGATGCGCTGGAAGGCTTGCGATCTCTTCGACCAGCACAAGCCCTGCGGTGCCGAGGCCAACATGGCGAAGTACCTTGCCGCCAAGGCGTCGTGGGAAGCCGCCAACATCTGCTTGCAGACCCACGGCGGATTCGGATTCGCCGCCGAGTACGACGTCGAGCGCAAGTTCCGCGAGACGCGCCTGTACCAGGTGGCGCCGATCTCCACCAACCTCATCCTCTCCTACGTCGCGCAGCACGTGCTCGGGCTGCCGCGCTCCTTCTAAACCATGCGACCGCTCGAAGGCGTCACCGTCCTCTCCCTGGAGCACGCGGTGGCCGCGCCGTTCTGTACGCGCCAGCTGGCCGACTACGGCGCGCGCGTCCTCAAGATCGAGCGGCCCGGGAGCGGCGATTTCGCCCGCCGCTACGACGAAACCGTGCATGGGCTCTCCTCCCACTTCGTCTGGCTGAACCGCGGCAAGGAGAGCGTCACGCTCGATCTCAAGCACGAGGAAGCGCGCGAGGTGCTGGAGAAGCTCGTCGCGCGCGCCGACGTACTGGTGCAGAACCTGGCGCCCGGCGCCGCCGCGCGCGCCGGCCTCGATTACGCGACACTCGCTCCGAAACACCCGCGCCTCGTCGTCGCCGACATCTCCGGGTACGGGGACAGCGGACCGTATCGCGACAAGAAAGCGTACGACACCCTCATCCAGGCCGAGGCGGGCCTCATCGCCATTACCGGCGCGCCCCACGAACCCTCGCGCTGTGGAATCTCCGTCGCCGACATCGCCGCGGGGATGTACGCGTACGCGGGGATCCTCACCGCGCTCCTGCAGCGGGAGCGGACGGGTCGGGGCACGCGCGTCGAGGTCTCGATGCTGGAGTCGCTCGTCGAATGGATGGGCTACGCGATCTATTTCGGTCGCTACGGCGGCAAGCCGCCCCACCGGACGGGCGCCACCCATCCCTCGATCGCGCCCTACGGTCCGCATCGCGCCGGCGACGGGGGTCTGGTGATCCTGGGCCTGCAGAACGACCGCGAGTGGGAGACGTTCTGTGCCGAGGTGCTCGGTCGGCCCGAGCTGGCCCGCGACGCGCGGTTTTCGAGCAACAGCGCCCGCGTCGCGCATCGCGAGGAGCTGACGCGCCTCATCGAGGATGCCTTCGCGGGGCTGAGCACCGACGCTGCCGTGCGACGGCTCGACGCGGCCGGGATCGCCAACGGGCGGCTGAACGGGATCGACGAGGTCGTCCGGCACCCGCAGCTCGCGGCGCGACAGCGCTGGCGCGAGATCGGCACCAGCGCCGGCCGGGTCGCGGCATCGCTGCCGCCCGCCAACCTGGAAGGGATGGAGCCCGCGATGGGCGAAGTGCCCTCGCTCGGGCAGCATACCGACGCTGTGCTCCGCTCGCTCGGCTACAGGCCCGGGCGCATCGAGGCGCTGCGCGCCCGCGGCGCGATTTGAATCGGGGGACGACGATGGTCCGCATCGACGCAACCAGACAGCTCTGCGAGTTCCTCGCCGGCTTCGGGTGGTCCGATGTCCCGGATGCCGTCATCGAGAAGGCGAAGGATCTGTTCATCGACTGGCTCGGCTCCGCGCTGGCGGGCAAGGATTCGCGGCCGGTGCACGCCCTGCAGGCGTTCGCGCGGCAGGCGGGGCCGCCGTCGGGGCCCAGCGAAGTCCTCCCCGATCGGAGCAGCAGCAGCGCGTGGTGCGCCGCCCTCGTCAACGGCGCGGCCTCGCACGTCGTCGAGCAGGACGACGTGCACAACGGATCGGTGCTGCACCCCGGTACGGTGGTGTTCCCCGCGGCGCTGGCCCTGGCTCAAGCGGAGAAGCGAACGGGCAGGCAGCTCCTGCTGGCGGCGATCGCTGGTTACGAGGCGGGCATCCGCATCGGCGAGTTCCTCGGCCGCTCTCACTACACGGTCTTCCACACGACCGGGACGGCGGGCACACTCGCCTCGGCGGCGGCGACCGCGAAGCTCCTCGAATTCGACGCCGATGCCACCCAGCGTGCGCTCGGCTCGGCGGGGACGCAAGCCGCGGGGCTGTGGGAATTCCTGCGCGACGCAGCCGACTCCAAGCAACTCCACGCCGCCAAGGCGGCCGCCGACGGCTTGCTCGCGACTTGCCTGGCACGCGAAGGATTCACCGGCGCGAAGCGGATCCTCGAAGGCGAGCAGGGGATGGCCGCGGGCATGTCGAAGGACGCCGATCCCGCGAAGCTCACGGACCGCCTGGGAAGCCGCTGGGCGATCCTGGAGACCTCGTACAAGTGGCATGCCTCCTGCCGGCACACGCACCCGGCCGCGGATGCCCTCCTGCAGCTCATGCGGCGCGAAGAGCTGTCGCACGAGCAGATCGCGGAAGTGCGCGCGCGCGTGCACCAGGGCGCGATCGACGTGCTCGGCCCGGTGGTGAAGCCGCAGACGGTGCACCAAGCCAAGTTCTCGATGGGCACGGTGCTAGGGCTGATCGCCGTCCACAGCAAGGCGGGCCTCGAGGAGTTCGAGCAGCACGCGTTGACCGATCCGCGCGTGGCCGCATTTCGCGAGCGCGTGAAGATGGTGCGCGACGAGGAGGTCGACGCCGCCTATCCGCGGCGCTGGATCGGCAAGGTCGAGGTGCGCACGACCGACGGCCGGACCTGCCTGGCGTGCGTCACGGTACCCAAAGGCGACCCGGGGAATTCCCTTTCGCGGGCGGAGCTGGAGGAGAAGGCGATCCGGCTCGCGCAGTTCCGCGGCGCCGCGAGCAAGGCGGAGATGCGCGCCGCGATCGAGCGCATCCGGGGCTTCGACACCGAAGCGCGCGTCGGGCGGCTCATCGCAGGGAGGACACCGTGACATCGAACAGGACGCTCGTGATCGCCGCCGCCGCGGCAGTGGCGCAATCGCTGGCCGCCAGGGCCGAATCGAAGCCGATCGTCATCGGCGCGTCCGTTTCGCTGAGCGGCACCTACGCCGGCAGCGGCAAGTACAGCATCGAGGGCACGCAGCTGTGGGTGGAGGACGTGAACGCCCGCGGCGGCCTGCTCGGGCGCCCCGTCCGGCTCATCTACTACGACGACAAGAGCGACCCCAACACGGGCGTCCAGCTCTACGAGAAGCTGATCACCTCCGATATGGTCGACCTCATCGTCGGGCCGTACTCGAGCGGCGTGACCAGCGCCGTCAGCACCGTGGCCGAGAAGCACCACATGGTGATGCTCGGACCCGAGGCTGCGGACGTCAAGATCTACACGCGCGGGTACAAGTACAACTTCCAAGCGCAGACGCAGGCGGGCCGCTACATGCTGGGAGCGCTCGCGCTGGCGAAGGCGAATGGCTACAAGACGCTCGCCCTGCTGGCCGAGGACACTGCTTTTCCCAAAGCGGTCTCGGCCGAGGTCGGCAGGATGGCAGGAGAGTACGGGCTCAAAGTCGTCTTCGACGAGACGTATCCCAAGGGCAGCTCGGATTTCAGCGCGCTCCTTACCAAGGTGAAGCAGATCGCCCCCGACGTGCTCTTCGCCAATTCCTACCTGCCTGATTCGCAAGGCATCCTCCGCCAGTGCCACGAGCTGGGCATCGAGGCGAAGATGTTCGCCGTCGCGGTGGGGGCCGCCGAGCCGGAGTTCCGCAATCTGGGACCGAGCGCGGAGTACGTCTTCGGCGCGACGCAGTGGGCGTCCACCATGCCGCGGACGGGGAACCCCGCGTTCGTCGAGGCGTACCAGCGGAAGTTCAATCGCGCGCCCGACTATCACAGCGCTGCCAACTACGCATCGATGCAAGTACTCGAAGCGGCCGTGAAGCAGGTCGGTTCGCTCGACCAGGACAAGCTCGCCGCGGCGGTCTCGAAGCTGAAGCTCGACACGGTCTATGGCAGGTTCGAGGTCGATCCGCGCGGCGTGCAGATCGGGTTCACCTCGGCGCTCTTGCAGTGGCAGAAGGGCAAGCAGGTGCTGGTCTGGCCCGACGACGTGGCCAAGGGGAATCCGATCCTGCCGACGCCGCCCTGGTCGCAGCGGCAGTAGCGGCTGGCAGCGAGAGCGACGTGACGCCGCGCATCCTCCTGCAGCTGATCGTCAACGGGATCATGCTGGGCGGCGTGTACGGGCTCATGTCGCTCGGCATCAACCTGGTGTGGGGCGTGATGGGGGTCGTCAACCTTGCCCACGGGGACGTCATCATCGCCGCCGGGTTCCTCACCTTCTGGCTGTTCACGCGCTTCGGGGTGAACCCGCTGCTCGCGCTCCCGGCCAGCATCGCGATGGGATTCACGATCGGCCTTTGCACGCAGAAGTTCCTGCTCGCGCGAGTGCCGCAGGATCGCGGAGCGGTGAAGACGTCGCTGCTGATGACCTTCGGCGTCTCCTACATGCTCATCAATGCCGCCCAGCTGCTCTTCGGCAACGAGTTCCAGACGGTGATGTTCCTGCCCGGGTCCTGGCACGTGGGCGGGCTCGATTTCGCGAAATCGCGCACCCTCGCTTTCTCGATGGCCGCCGTGATCTCGCTCCTGCTCTGGGCGTTCCTCCGCTTCAGCTTCACCGGCCGCGCCATCCACGCGGTGTCGCAGAGCCCTGAAGGTGCGTCGGTGTGCGGCATCGACATCGGGCGCACCCGCATTCTCAGCTTCGCCCTCGGCTCCGCGCTCGCGGCGGCGGCAGGCGTGCTGCTGGTGATGATCTTCGCGATCTCGCCGGCAATGGGCACCGGCTACACGGTCCGGTCGTTCGCCGTCACCGTCATCGGAGGGCTCGGGTCGTTTCCGGGGGCCCTGCTCGGCGCGCTCGTTCTGGGGATGGCCGAGGTGTTCACCGGATATCTGGCGAGCGCGCAAGTCGCAAACGGCATCGCGTTCCTCCTCTTCCTCGCCGTCCTGCTCACGCGCCCGCAGGGACTCTTCGGACGGAAGATCTCTTGATGATGGCGACGCCGCGAATCGGAGCACTGGCCACCGCCGCGATCCTGTTCGCGATCGCGGTCCCGTTCGTCGGCTCGGAATATCTGATCGGCCTGCTCTTCACGACCTTCCTGTTCGTGGGAATGGCGTACGGGTGGAACCTGATTTCCGGTTACACCGCGTACGTCTCCTTCGGCCAGATCTCGTTCTTCGGGATCGGCGCGTACGCGGTGGCGATCCTCGTCTCCAGGCTGTCCTGGGCGTGGCCGTTCGCCGTCCTCGCCGGAACGGCCGCGGCGGCGCTGATCGCGGCGCCGCTCGGCTGGGCCATGCTGCGGCTGCGCGGACCGTACTTTGCGCTCGGCATGCTCGGGTTCGTGCAGGTGCTGTACATGCTCGCGTCGTCGTGGTCGGGCCTGACCAACGGAGGCGAAGGAATCTACCTGCCGCCGGCCGGCAACCTGCGGCCGCTCTACTTCGCCGCCGCCCTGATGGTTGCGGCAGCAATCGCGGTCACGTCGGCGATCGATCGATCCGCCTTCGGGCTGCGGCTCCGGTCGATCGGCGAGGACGAGATCGCGGCCGAGGCGATGGGAGTGCACACCACGCGCTCGAAGCTCGCGGCATTCGTCCTCGCGTCGACGCTCCCGGCGATGGCGGGAGGCCTGTACGCGTTCCGCCTCAGCTACGTGGATCCCTCGTCCGCGTTTCCTGCCTCGTACGAGATCCAGGTCATCCTCATGGCCGTCTTCGGCGGCGCCGGAACGGTCTGGGGTCCGCTCCTCGGCGGCGTGTTGCTCACCGCCGTCGCCGAGGCGCTCTGGGCCCGATTCGCCGAGCTGCACCTGTTGCTGTTCGGTCTCTTCATCGTGGTCGTGCTCCGGTACATGCCGGAAGGCTTCGTCCCGCTGCTCCGCCGCCGGGGGGCCGCGGCCGCCGTCCGCAAGGACGCCGCATGACGACCCCGCTCCTCGAGATCCGCGACGTCTCGAAGTCGTTCGGCGGGCTCCGTGCCCTGTCCCACGTCTCGTTCGAGGTGCCGCACGGGAAGATCGTCAGCATCATCGGCCCGAACGGCGCGGGGAAGACGACGCTCTTCAACGTGATCACCGGAGCGCTTCCGCCTAGCAGCGGAGACGTGCGCTTCGAAGGAGCGTCGATCTGCGGCCTGAGGCCGGACCAAACGGCTCGCCTCGGCATCGGCCGCACCTTCCAAATCGTCCGGCCGTTCCCCGGGCTGACGGCACTCGACAACGTCGCAGTGGCGGCGCTCGCCAAGGAGCGGACCAGGCGCGCCGCGCGGATGCGCGCGCAAGAGATCCTCGAGCTCACGCGCCTCGCGCCTTTCGCCGACGTCGAGGCGCGAAACCTGACGCTCGCCCGGCGAAAGCGGCTCGAGGTGGCGCGCGCGTTCGCGCTGCGGCCGCGCTTGATCCTCCTGGATGAGGTGATGGCGGGGCTCAATCCGGCCGAGGTGGACCAGACGATCGAGCTGATCGAGACGCTGCGCTCGCTCGGCGTCGCGACGGTGGCCGGGATCGAGCACGTCATGCAGGCGGTGCAGAAAATCTCGGACTGGATCGTCGTGCTCAATTTCGGCGAGAAGCTGGCAGAGGGCCCTCCCGGCGAGGTGATGCATCAGCCGGAAGTGGTGAAGGCCTATCTCGGCTCGCGCTACGCCGATGCAGCCGTGCGGAGCTGACCATGGCCGGTCCGCTCTTGCGCGTGAGCCACCTCGCCGCGTGCTATGGAGACGCGCAGGCGCTCTGGGACGTGAGTCTCGAGGCGTGTCCGGGCGAACTGGCCGTCATGGTCGGCGCGAACGGCGCCGGGAAGACGACCACGCTGCGCGCCATCTCCGGGCTGATCCGCGCGGCGGGCGGGGTGATCGAGTTCAAAGGGGAGTCCATCCGCTGCGCATCGTCGAGGCGCGTCGTGGAGATGGGAATCGGGCACGTGCCGGAAGGGCGCGCGCTCTTCCCCCACATGAGCATCCGCGACAACCTCGAGCTGGGGGCCTACACGCCAGGGCCGCGGCGGCGGCGCCGCCAGAACCTGGAGCGGGTCTTCTCCCTCTTTCCCAGGCTTAAGGAACGCGAACGGCAGATGGCCGGCACGCTCTCCGGCGGCGAGCAGCAGATGTGCGCGATCGGGCGCGGCCTGATGAGCGAGCCGTCCCTTCTCCTGCTCGACGAGCCGTCGCTCGGGCTCGCGCCCATCGTCGTCGATGGGATCTTCGAGATCATCGCGGCGATCCGCAAAGCCGGCGTGACCGTGGTGCTCGTCGAGCAGCACGTCGCGCAGGCGCTCGAGGTGGCCGACCGCGCCTTCATCCTCGCCGACGGCAAGACCGTCGGGAGCGGCACGGGAGCGCAGCTCCTGGTCGATCCGCGCGTACGTGAATCGTACCTGAGCGTCTGACGGGCGAAACGACGAATTGGCGTGCGTCGTCGTCTGGTTACGCGTGTTCAGCGGTTTCGGGTTCGATTCCCATGCGCTACCGCCATCACCAGTTTGCAGTCCGAGCAGATAGCCCGCCCCCATCCGTTGGAACTGTAGAAGCGGCTGACAGCCTGTCGACAATTCCATCAGGAAGGAAGCGGCTCGGCAGTGAGACCTTCGCCTCGCCCCGGCCCCGGCATTGTGCTTGCTAACAGCTAGCGGACAGGCGCACGCTATCGCCCCCTGCAAAGGAGAGTGGACCATGCGATCCGTTCCCGTCCCCGTTGCCCTAGCGTTCATGGTCGCCGCTTGCGCGCACTCCCAACCACCGCCCGCCCCCCCCGCACCGCAGCCAGAGGCGGTGGCGCAACCTCCTCCTGCGCCGCCAGCGCCGGCCCCGGTCGCCCCGCCCGCTCCGCGCACCGTCGAGGTCGTGGCCGCCAGCATCTACTTCGACTTCGATAGCTCCGAGTTGAGCCCGGACGCCCGGTCGACGCTGCAGACCTTCTACGATAAGGCGCGGCAGCGCCCGGACCTCAACACCCGCATCGAGGGGAACTGCGACGAGCGCGGCACCGAGGAGTACAACCTGGCGCTGGGCCAGCGGCGAGCCGACTCCGCGAAGACGTACCTGGTGAACCTCGGGCTCGATGCTTCGCGCATCACGACGATCAGCAACGGCAAGGAGCGGCCGCGCGCGCCCGGACACGACGAGGCGGCGTGGAGGGAGAACCGCCGAGCCGATCTGCTGCCCGTGACCAGCGCGGTCGGGCTGGCGTCTCGCTGAGCCGTCCGAGCGAGTCGACGTCGACCGAGGGGACGTGTTCGGCCAGAGATCATGGAACTCCTGTTCATCGCCCTGCAGGTATTCATGCTGGCGTTTCTCTTGTTGCATGACTGGATACCGCTTGGCCCCTTCAACGACGTTGCCGGGGTTAGAAGTCAGAATACCCTCCGCCAGCTCGTTGTTGCGACGTTGATCAACAGCGAGTGGCGCGCTACTCCGCGATGTTTGGCAAGACGCATTCGTTTCTCCCTGAGCGTCACGGCATCAGGCCGAACACGGCACATGTCGTGTTGCACGTGGCGACACTGATGGCGCTCGTGCTGGCAGTCTGGCTATCCGTCGTGAAGTAGCCGGATGAAGCGCAGGCGACAATTTCCCCCGAACGACGCCAAGAGACGGATCGGTCCGATCCTGCGCGCGCTCGACACAGCGTATCCGCGCGCGCGGACCGCGCTCGTGTATCGCACCCCGTTCGAGCTGCTCATCGCGACGATTCTTTCCGCGCAGAGCACCGATGCGACGGTAAACCGCGTCACGCCGGAGCTCTTCGCGCGCTTCCCCGATGCGCGCGCACTCGCTGCCTCCGACCCCGCCGAAGTGGAGCGGATCATCTACCCGACGGGCTTCTACCGGCAGAAAACGAAAACGATCATCGCGGTTGCGCGCGCGCTTGTCGACAAGTTCGGCGGCGAGGTTCCGCGGGGCATCGAAGACCTCGTGACCCTGCCAGGGGTCGGGCGCAAGACCGCCAACGTGGTACTCGCGAACTGCTGGCCACGGCCTGCCTCCAAACACGGAATCTTCGTCGACACGCACGTCAGCCGCGTGAGCCGCCGCCTCGAGCTGACGAAGAGCGATGATCCGGAAGAAATCGAGCAGGATCTCTGCGCGGTCGTGCCCGAGTCGAAGTGGGCGGTTTTTCCGCACCAGCTCGTCCTGCTCGGACGCGGGCCGTGCAACGCGCGGGTGCCGCGCCATGAAGAGTGCCCGCTCCTCGAGTGGTGCCCGACGGGACGCAAAGCGCTCGGGCGCCGCGTCGCGCGGCGGCGCGGCCGTCCGTCCGCTCACTTCGCGCCGGCGACGATTCCCGAGCGCGCTCGAAATAAGCCGCTTCCGCGGCGAATCCGTTGGCGGCCGCGAACTCGGCCAGCCGCTCGAAGTGCGTTCTGGGATCGTAGCCCGTCGCCAGGCAGAGCTTTTGCAAATCCGTGGGACAGAGCCAGAGCGGGCGGGCGTCCTTCTCGGCGGCGTTGTTACTGCCGTTCATCACGCACTCCCAGGCGATGCAGTGGGCGATGCCGAACAGGTGCGCAAGCTCGTGGACCGCCGTCGTGAGCGTGCGGCGCAGGCAGAGGCGGAACTCGGACGGCGAGGCGGAAGGATCGCCATTGCGGTACAGCGACCACACGCCGACACGTTCCCGCGGCAGCGCTTGCCCGAAGACGAAGTTCCAGTCGTCGGCCGGGTAGAGGTCCTGCGCGGTGAGGCCGAGCAGGCCGAGCGCGTCGTCGGAGCGATGTGCGGCGAGCAGGTCGAGCAGATAGGTTGTCCGCAGCTGCTCGATGCCCCACGTGGGATGGCGGCGGCGCGCCTGCGCCGGGACGGCGGCGAGCGGGAGCGCCTCGCGCGTCCTCACCGGCAGCCCGAAAAAGCGCTCGACGTAATCGGCGGTGAGCGCGACCACGCGCCGCTGCGCGTCCGAGAAATCGCCGATCGGTTGCAGGTAGATCGCGCGGCGAGCGGCCGTCGGGACGAGCGGCAGGGATCGTGCGAACTCTGCGAAGGACTGGCCGTCCTCGTGGCGCTCGGCGAGCCAGTCGCCCGGCCGGGGCGGACGCTTGGGCGTGTGCAGCGCCTTGAGCCGCTCGAAGCTCAAGGCAGCTTGCCGGCGGCAGGCTGATTCAGCCCCGAGAGAGCCTCCACCAGAGGAAGCCCGCGGCTGCAGCCGGGACAGCGAAGACCACCATGAAGAAGGGAATCTCGTCAGCGACTGGATAGCCTGCACGCGCCACGCCGACCCACAGGTTGACCCCGGCCGCAATCAGCCAGATCGGGACGAAGACACGCGCGGCGCTGGCCAACGCCGACGATGCTCCGCCGCCGACCCAGCGCCCGAAGAGCGACCTTGACGACGGGATCGAGGAGCCGGTCAGTGTCCATTGGTTACCCGCTGGTCTTCTGGATCAGGACCATGGGATACCTGCCCAGTCTGGCCAGTGCCTGTGGGAACGCCTCCTCGAGCCAGTAGATGATCCGCAGAAGCACGGTGCCGAGGAGGTTATCGGGGATCAGCCGGAGATCTCCAAATGCCGCGGTATCGTTGTAGGTCCCGGTCGAGTCCGTGCTCCATCCGAAGCTCTCGTAAAAATCCCTGACCACCGCTTTCTCGTTCCTCATCGCCGAGCCCTCGAACGGACGGCCCACCACGCACAGCCCTCTACCGACGGCCCTCGTCACCAGAGTGTGCACACTGGGCCGCAGGATCATGCCGAACTGAGGTTACCGGGGGCGGCGGCGGGGGAAGTCTCCTCGCCGCCGGTCTTTCCGGGGTAAGCGGGTCTTCCTTCAGGCCCTGACGTCCCCGAACTGCGGCTCGCGGTCGAACACCGCCTTCGCGAACGGACAGAGCGGCACGAGCTTCACGTTCGTCCGGCGGGCCCACGCGACGGCAGCCTCCACCAGCTTGCGCGCGATTCCCTGGCCGCGGAGCGACTCCGATACGTCGGTG
>WNFH01000115.1_pt1 | contig 40969 bp, 30 predicted proteins | sample 5400411 | NCBI WGS metagenome assembly WNFH01 (sample SAMN13153347, study PRJNA577476) | soil metagenome | isolation source: 200 cm saprolite under Douglas fir tree site 2 hole 3 | place: USA:California | collected 2015-04-18 | reverse complement strand
AGGAAGGACGCGGCGAACCTCTTCGAGCTGCTCGCGGATTATGCCGGAGTTGATGCGAATGAAGAAATAAAGCCGGAATATTCGGCGTACGAAAACTTTCCAGGCGCGATCGAACAACTGGTGACGGCTTACGGAGCCAGCGGCCACGAGGCCGCTGTTCGCGAAAAAGTAAAGGACCTGCTTCCCGAGTGGGCACGAAAGCAAACGCGGACGGACGACGCGGGGAATTTGATTTTGCATCTGGGCGACGCGAGGCCCAGCGCGAAAACGCCGCGTTTGGTGTTCGTCGCGCACATGGATGAAATTGGCTACGAAGTGAAGAAAATCGCGGACGATGGGCGAGTCGAGCTGGCGGTTCTGGGCGGCGGTTACACGCAATATTTTCTGGGCCACACGGCGTTGTTACACAAGTCCGACGGCATCACGGCAGGAGCGGTGATGGAATTGCCGAGTGGATGGGACAAGCCTGGATTCGAATGGCCGCAAAATCTGCGTGCCATGGATGATCCGGTGCGCGCGTATGTGGGAACAAGTTCGCGGGAAGAAACGGAGAAACTTGGGATCAGGGCGGGCGACTGGCTGACGATAGAGAAAGCGTATCGGCCGATGCTTGGGACGCGTGCGATCGGGCGGAGTTTTGACGACCGCGTCGGATGCGCGGCGCTGATCGCGGCGGTGAAAGCGATTGGTCCGAATCTACCGGGGCGTGATGTTACTTTTATCTGGAGTACGGAAGAAGAAGTCGGACTGAAAGGCGCGGCAGCTGCCGCTGCGACCCTGTTCGAAGATGGCAAGGCTCCTGATTTCGTGTTTGCGATCGATACATTCGTGAGCGACGATTCTCCGCTGGAAACGAAACGATTCGGAAACGCCGAGCTTGGCAAGGGGTTCGTAGTGCGCGCAGTGGACAATTCAAATATAGTTCCTCTGCAATATGTGGATCGTGTGGTGAAACTGGCTCGTCAAAACAACATTCCGATGCAATATGGCGTGACCGGTGGAGGGAATGACGGAGCTGTGTTTACACGATTTGGCAGCGTTGACGTGGCGATGGGGTGGCCGCTGCGGTATGCGCACTCACCAGCAGAAGTGATTGATACGCGGGACATGGATGCGCTTGGCCGGATCGTTACCGTGTTGGCGCAGAGATGGTGAGTCGCTTCACGAGCTTAACGCGCCGGTGACGCTAGTCGGAATCCAGAAGAAAGCCTGCATAGCGCTTGGCAATCGCCGACCAAGAAAAATACTTCTCCTGCGCGGCGCGGCTGCGTTGCGCAAGCTGCGCGCGAAGATCGTTTTCCGAAAGTACACGTACAATCGCCTCTCCGAGCTGCGGGTGCAGAGTCGTTTCATCCGACCCTTCGGACAAAAGAATCACGCCAGCGTCCGTGATCGGCGGAGCGGTTTCCCGGCCCTGCAGCGCGATCACCGGTAAGCCGCATGCGATTCCGGCAATCGCGCTGCCGCGACGAGTGGAAATTGTCCCGCGAACAAACAACAAGACGTCTGAATCGGCGAACCTCTTGACCAACTCGCTCTCATGGACGACACCTTCGACACTCAACTCGATCGGTAGATCGTCCAGACCTTTTCTCAGCGAGGTCTCGCGCACTTCAGCGTGGCGTCCGAATACAAGCAATCGCAGTTTCCCAAGTTTCCCGCTCGCAATCCGCATTGCCTCAATCACGTCCCGCGTCTCGCGGTCGCCCGCCGACCCGCCCGTGATGCTGAATACGCCAATCGTCGGCGGCGAATGAAGGTCGCCGTGAAACTGCGGCTTAAGCGGGAACGGAAGGTTTGCGCCGACGGGAATAAAAGACGGTTCGTTCGCGGAATCAGAATCGCCCAGCCAGGTGATACGGTTCGGCATAATGGTAAAAATGTTGCGGTCGGAAAATGCCGCCATGTCTCTCATCGCACCGAGTTGGAGCCGGCGTCGAATGCGATCGAGGAGCCGCAAGCCTCCGAACGGCTCGACGTCATGAAACACGATCGCGATACGGGTTCCAGCTTTTCGCAACACGCGCAGAACGCGAAAGATTCGTGCAGGGAATCCGCGCGCGGACCATGCGAGGGCGGTGTACTGAAGCAGAATCCAAGTGCCGCGCCAAGTTTCCGCCTGAAGGCGCAGCGCTTCGAGTGAAGCGGCCCAGCCGTGTTCGTTCCACGGGACGCGCCGGATTTCGAGTTGAATATTGTGAGCAACGAGTGCCTGGCCGAGGTAGCGGCAATAATCTTCGACGGCGTCGGTAGGCAGGTCGCGGCGTCCGAGCAAAGCGATGACGCGTTGCGCGTTCATTTTTCGACGAGGAAACTGCCGAGAATTTCGCAGCATATTCAAATTAAACATAAAATTAGCCGGCACGCGAATTTGCGCAGCGCTGATGCATGATGTCCAGCTCATCGGGATCGCAATGACTTGAGCCAGGAACGCGATAAGAGTGAGGCCCCTTGCATTGTCTCGCGAAAGCCCTGACCGGCAATGTGGCGAAATTGATTGGCGGCGCAAGAGGTGAGACCGTGGGCGGCGAAAAGTCGAGGGTCACGAGGCGGGCGCGCGACTCTGGCCAAGAACGAGCCGGCGCCGGTTTTTTCTGGCCGAACTGCGCCAAGCGCATCAGAAGCTGGTCCACGCGCTGATCATAGGTATGTTCCGCCAGGACAAGAGCCCCGCGCGGGATCGCAGTAGCCCACGAAGTGAGCGCCTTGTTGAAAGCCGAGCTGGGCGAGCTCCGTGGGCATTGAGGTGAGAAGCCGGGTGCCGGAGGCAAGGACCTCGAAGACGCGGAGATTTGCGTCCTGGGGAAAATCGTCGCGGCCGACATTGACAACAATTTGCGAACGGCGATAGACGTTGGCAACCTCTGCGACGGAGTACCAGCGCGACCAATCGTTGGTGTGAAATTCCTGCGCAAGTTTCGGCAGCCACTGGGCGCGGGTTTTGTAAAATTCGCCGCTGGTTTGGCCGATCCAGGCAATCTCGAATTCGCGCGATGGGTCGACGCCCAGGAAAAAATCCTTGCGAACGGCGTGCGGCAACAAAAAAGCTCCTTGGATGTCCGGCGCGCTTGAAGCGTTCGTCGTAACCGGGATGAAAAACAGCTGCGTGATCAAATACAGCCGACCAGTGCATGCGACGTTCAGTAAAGGCGTATGTATCGGGATGAAAACATACGGTCGGAATTTCGGAGCGTTCGAGCCCGATTGGAAAGAGCGGGTGCGCAGATTCGAAATGAAAGATCGTGGAAGGCGTACCGGGGCAGGTCTGTAAAACATCTTCGAGCGGTGCGTCGAACGGAATCGAATCGTCTACGCAGAAAAACTCAATGCCATGGCGGCGGAACGCATCTGCATATCCCGGTATCAGCTTCCAATGATGTTGTTCGCGGCAGAGGCAAAGGATAGTCATGCTGGAATAATGAGCTGAATTTGTTTCCGCCTATGGTTTAAGGACTAGCGAGCAACGCCCGAAGTGTGCTGCGTTTGTTGAGCGGCGATAATTTCCTGGAATATGGTGTCCAGACTGCGCGTGATTTTCCAGTTGGGATAATGTGACTGGAACTTGCGCAGGTCTGAGATGTAGCAGATGTGGTCGCCTTTCCGCGGTTCATCGACATACTTCCAATCCAGCCTTTTGCCAGTCATCTGGGCAATTTTCGCGATGGCCTCGAGCATCGAGATGCTATTGCCGCGCCCGCCGCCAAGGTTATAGACCTCTCCTGGCCTTGGGTTTGCGGCAAATTCCTCGATGGCGCGAACGACGTCGTGGCTGTGAATATTGTCGCGGACTTGTTTGGCCTTGTAGCCGAATACTGAATAGCTGCCGCCACTGAGCGCGACTTTTACCAGATAGGACAGAAAACCGTGCAACTCGACGCCGGAATGCGAAGGTCCAGTAAGGCAGCCGCCGCGGAAAATGCAGGTGTTCATGCCGAAATATCGACCGTATTCCTGCGCGACAAGATCGGCAGCAGCCTTCGAAGCGCCAAATAATGAATGGAGAGTTTGATCTATGCGGCAGGACTCGCTCACGCCGGCGTAATCTTCCGGTCGAGAATAGTCGTAGCGGGTTTCCAGCTCCTTCAACGGAATTTCGTTGGGCGAGTCACCGTAGACTTTGTTGGTGCTCATGAGAATGCAAACAGCGTCGCGGCAATGCTGGCGTGTGGCTTCGAGGAGATTGATCGTTCCGAGGGCATTGACCTCAAAATCAAGGATGGGAATGTCGCGAGCCTTGTCGTGGGAAGGCTGCGCGGCGCAGTGAACAATCAAGTCGAAGCGATTGGATTTGAAGAGTTCGTCCAGGGCGTTGCGGTCACGGATATCGAGGCTCGCGTGCTGGAAATTCTTGGTGGAACGCTTGAGGCGATTCAGATTCCAGGTGGTGTCGCCCTGGGCGCCAAAAAAGACCTGGCGCATGTTGTTGTCCACGCCGATGACGCGATGGCCTTGCCGGTCAAAATGCTCCACCGCTTCAGAACCGATTAGTCCGCTGCTGCCTGTGACAAGGATTGTTTTCATCTTTTGTGTCGGCGGGCGCAAATAGTATACTCAACTTTACCACGCACACCGCATGCGACGGATTGAAAACGCCTGCCAGCTACCAAATCTTGCAGACGTTTTCTCGAACCATGGCATCGCCTTTTTTGCAGCCAAATGCCTGCGCGAATAGCTCCATGTTGGAGAGCGGCCCATTCACTCTGAATCTCGATATGGGGTGCGGGTTGCTATTGGCCATCAAGCGTGCGTATTCCGGACGCAGATTAGCGCCCCATACTTGCGCCCAACCGAGAAAAAATCGCTGCTCGGGAGTGAATCCGTCAAGATTTGGCGGGCGCTTGGCCTCGATCGACTTTTCATAGGCCGCGTAGGAAATTGCCAACCCACCAAGGTCCGCGATACTCTCGCCCAGAACCAGCTTGCCGTTTTCGTGAAGGCCCGGCTCGACTTCGTAGCCGTCAAACTGCTGTTGAACGCAGGTGGCGCGCTGATCGAAATTTTTGCGGTCTTCCTTGGTCCACCAATCGCGGAGATTGCCTTTACCGTCAAATTGCGAACCTTCGTCGTCAAAACCGTGAGTGATTTCGTGGCCGATTCCGGCGCCCATACCGCCATAGTTGATTGCGTCATCCGCCTTGGGATCAAAAAACGGCGGCTGCAAAATCCCGGCAGGAAAAACAATTTCATTCATCGTCGAGTTGTAATAGGCGTTGACGGTTGGAGGCGTCATTCCCCATTCGGTGCGGTCTACCAGTTTGCCGATCTTATGCAAATCGCGGGCGTGTTCAAAGCTGATGGAGCGCCGTACGTTCGCCAGGTATCCGGAGCGTTCCACGGAAAGCGCGGAGTAATCACGCCACTTGTCGGGATACCCGATCTTGATTTGGAACGCTTGCAGTTTTTCCAGAGCTTCTTTTTTGGTTTCCGGTCCCATCCAGGTGAGCACGGGGATGTCGCTTTTCAAGGCGGCAATTAAATTCAAAACCATTTCGCGGGCGTGCGCTTTAGCTTCAGGCGGGAAATACTTCTCAACATAAACCTGCCCTAGCGCTTCGCCAAGATTGCGGTTGACGCTTTGTACGCAGCGCTTCCAGCGCGGCTGAATCTCCTTCGAGCCGGACAGCTTCGCTCCGTAAAAGTTGAAATTCTCCTGCACGAATGCATCGGAAAGTTCGCTGGAACTGGCGTGAATTACGTGCCAGCGCAGGTACGATTTCCATTGATCGATAGGAGCTTCCGTCAACAGACGGTTGGCTTCCTTGAAAAAATCCGGCTGCGCAACGTTGATAGCAGAGAATTGCGGAGCGTTGCGTTCACGAAAATAGGCTTCCCATGGAAACGCAGGGGCGAGACCTTCCAACTGAGGAAGGGTCATCTTATGCCAGACGGCATGAGGGTCGCGCATCTGCGCTCGCGGCATCGAGGCATTGGCCAAAGTCGTTTCAAAATTCATCGCGGTTTGCGCTTCAGCGTCAGCTTTTTCCGGGGAGTCGCCGGCAAGTGCAAATATTTTTGCAATGTGTGCGACGTAGTCCGCGCGCAGCTGTTTGGACTTGTCATCGGAGCGGGTGTAATAATCGCGCTCAGGAAGCCCTAACCCGCCCTGCTCGACTTCGGCGATTACCTGGGTGCTGTCGTCCAAGTCCTGAGTGGAATCAAAATTGAAAAGATAACCGCTTCCAGTTTGTTGCAGACGCGAAATCAGCGGTTGAAGTTCGCTGGATTCTTTTAGCTTATCGATGGCACTCAGATCCGCAGCGATGGGCTTTATTGCGGAAGCGTCGATTGCCGTCGTGTCCATGCAACTTGCGTAAAAATCGGCGATCTTTTGTTGATTCGAACCGGTGGGCGGATTCGCTTTCAGCGAAGCTTCCAGAATTCCGCGCATCGAAGACTGATTTCTGTCTGCCAGGATGGTGAACGAGCCCCAGGAAGGAAACTCCGGCGGAATCGGATTGTTTTTCATCCAACCGCCCATGGCAAATTCGTAAAAATCATCACACGGTTTGCAGGACCTATCCAGATTTGTAGTGCTGAATCCCCATCCGTTCGTAGAATCACCGCTGCTGCCGCGAGCTTTCAGCACTCCGAGGCACGCGAGGAATAAAATCAGAACCGCAAAAACCCGGCGAACCGAAAATGAATGGAACATGGTGCTCCCCGTCGAATGGCAGGATCCTGGCTGGATTAGACCCTACCGAGTTTAGCAAAATCGAAGAATGAGACACGAAAAGTTGCTTCAAGCGGAAGTCAGTGAACAGAGGTCCCGTAAAACGTGCCGGTGCCACTGCGTAAATCCCGGCCGTATGACAGCAAAACGCTCACGCTGCCGAGCACTCGCAGTCTCGCTTGAATCCCGGTGTCGAAGAGCCATTTCTGTGAACCAAATAATCCGCTTGGATCGGCAATCGCTCCGGTATCAAAGAATGGACCAAGCTGCACGCGAAAGAATGCTGCGTCGTAAACGGTCTTATACAATTCGGAATTCAAGAGCAGATAGCGCCGGCCCAGCGGCGCGCGGCCCTTGCGGCCGTCGAGAGTGCCCGGATGTCCGCGAAGCCAGAGGCCGTTGTCGCGTTCCACGCCCAATTGAAAAAGCTGATCGAGCGGGACATCGCCGAAGGTGTCGCCGCCGCGGAGCCTGGAAAGAAATTCGTAATCGTCGCCGCGCGCTTTCGGCAGCCAACGGGATTTCAATTCGCCATTGACCGACGCGAAGGCACCGAGGCCAGAACCGTAATTTCTTCCGGCGCGGAATTCTGCCTGACCATCCAGCGTGAAGCGGCGTTCCGGCACGCGAAGCAAGGTGCGATGTGCGCCAAGCCAGGTATCGAGCGTTCTGCTATCCGAGAAAAAGGGAGTGGCGACGCCGCGCAGACTCGCGGGAACGTTACGAAATTCCCGAGAAATCGCTTCGAGCCCTGCCGTTAAGTCCCATCGCGCGGCTTCGATCAGATGCAGTTCCGCGCCACCGGCGAATCGTTTCAGGTTCAGGTTCGTAATCGGCATCGCGCTGCCAGAAAAAGTCTGTGACAAATTCCAGTTTTCATTACGAGCGTCGACGAAAACCCGCAGGCGCTTCGCGGGTTGCTGGAATAGCGGAAACTCCACACTGGCGGCCACGCGGCGTTTCTGTGAATCCCAGCGCGCCAGCGAATCCAAATTGATCGCGTCGCCACGGAGGTTGTAATACGAAGGGTAAATCGTTGCGTATGGAAGTCCCCTCAGCAAAGAGATGGTGCCGTCCAGAAGAGATGAGCCCCAGCCGTTTCGTTCGCTCAAGCGGAGCGTGGCCTTATAGTCGTCGCTGTTCGAACTGGAAGTGACGGGCGAAAGTTTCAATCGCCAGTTCGGAAATGTTCCCAGATTTTCGAGAAGAGCATCGCTCTGCAAGAACCGAATAGCGTTAAGAACGCCAGGAGGGGGAAAAAGTACAGCACGATCGAGCAACCGTTTCGTTGTTTTTGGCTGGGGGATCGCTTCGACAGCGGCCAACCTCGGCTTGTCGATCAGATTCCAGTACTTGAGCGCTGCTTCCAGGTTTCCCTCGAGGAGATAAATCGTACCGAGAAATTCCGCTACGTAGGAGTCGCAAGGATCAAGACGCATCGATCTGCGCAGATCGCGTTTCGTGGCGGCGAAATTATTCAGCTTGTATTCCGCGCCTGCGCGTTCGGTCAGGAATCGTGCGTCACGCGGCGCTTTGCGTGCGCCGTTTGAAAAAGCATCGCGAGCCTGTGCCCAGCGGTCGAGATGCGAAAGCGCCATGCCCGCGTAGTAATCAAAATCGGGAGACTGCTGCGGTGGCCCCTGCGCATCGCGAAGAACCTCTTCCCACTTTTTCTGCTCGTATAGTTTTTTTACGGATTGCAAACGCTCTGCTTCGTCGGCTGCTTGCGCGCCAAACGCGAAACCGAGCAGCACGAGTATCTCGAAGACAGGAACGTGTGCTCTCACTCTGCGTGGTTCGGCATGGCCAGAAGCGTCCAGTTATCCGTGCCCTGCCACACCTTTTCGAACTCCAATCGCTCGATATGCAACAGTTTGCCGCGTTCCGGGTCATTCATGAGCACAGCCGTATCCTGCGGACTAACGCCCACGATTACGGCGTAGTGTGCAGGGGCGCCCTTCGGTTTTAAACCCACAATCAGCGGACGACCCTTGGCAATATGCAAGCGCAGGTCGCTCCATTCGCCACGAAACGCAAACACTTCGAAGCCGGATTCACGCAAGTAACGTGCCATGTCCGACGCGTAAATTCCGCGCGGCTTTGCGAAGTATAGTTCACGCTGAATCCTGGCAGGATCGATACGTTCATCCGCGACGGAAGCATTTTTTGTCTGCCAGTAGCGAAGCACCATGGCGAGCGAAGCCGAACCACAGCCATCTTTTTCCTGGCGAATATATGGAACATCGAGCCACAGACCGGCGGCGCCCTGCACAACTGCAGCGCAACAGATCAGGAATATCGCGACGCAAAGAACGAGTTGTCTTCGGGCCAGCAAAGGGCTCTCCTGCGCTCCGGCGCGGATTTAGCGGACCGCGATGATGATTAGAATCAGCGCGACCGCAACCAGCAAGATGATGATCAAATCGCGATCGCTCATTCTTCCAGCAGCGAAATCTTTTTGCACTTGGTGCGAACGGTCGGCCATGCGCGCCAGATCCTCGTCGTTCACCTGGCTTATCGCCTGATCCACCTTCTGGTAGTCGATACCCGCTGAGTTCAGGGCCTTTTTCCCGGCTTCGCTGGCAAACATCTCACGAACCGCGGCTTCGTTCGCCTGGCGTGCCGCTGCGGATTTCTGAACATCGATGCGAAGCTGATCAGAAGAAACGGCATGTTCTTTTTGCTGCGCACGAACCGGGGGCGAACTTACAGTCACCAGGCAGACGGCAAGCAGGATTGAGCAGGCACGCGTCGCGTTGCGGACTTTCATTGAGCCTCCATTTTGCTGGGTGTTGGTATTTTATGGTCCGAAGCCGGGTGACACAACAGAAGAAAGAACCGGATCTTCTCATTGCAATTATGCGGCTGGATGGAATCAGGGCTTCATAGGGTATTTCTTGTATTTCGCAAGATCGACGTGTTGCCAGTCGCCGCGTTCGATACCTTCGCGGATTTGTGCAGGAGTCTTTCCCGCGCGCGTCTGTTCGTAGGAGTAGAGCGCTTCTCCCATGCAGACATTGCACATTGAACCGTGAGTGCTGGCGAAACAATCAAGCAGACTGCCGTGACCGTGGGCCCGGTCGCAGTGGCAGTAGCAAGGCTGCTGGTATAGCACTTTTTTTACTTTTGCGGCCAGCGCGTAGGCGTTTTTTATTACCGGATTGTCGAACTGCGTTGGATCCATGGTCTCGGGCAATGCTTCTGTGGGCGGTTGCGCGTGATACGCCGGGACCGGTTCTTCGGACTGCGCAGCAGCCTGCTTCGCGTTCAAGCGCGCGCCAGGGGGCAGCATGAGTACCAGCAATGCCGCGGCGAAAAAAAAAGAACCCATCACCCATATACGCTTCGCTCGCATTTCAACTCCTGAGGAAAAACCACGCATGCATTGTAATACATACCAGTACAGGATTTGCAGCGCAGCCTCTATCGAATTCTGCCGCTTATTTACCGGAAGATGATGCCATGAATGATTCTTCGCCGCGCGCCCTGCGACGCACATCAATTCCCAGGCGCTTGATCTTTTGATTTAACGTGGAGAGCGGGATCAGAAACCGCTCTGAGGCTTCGGTTTGGTTCCAGCCGGTACGGTCCAGCATGTCCACGATGATGCGCCGCTCGATCTCGTCCATGATCTGGAACAAGGACGGCCGGGACTGATCTGCGCCCGTGCGGGCGCCGGGTTCGCCGGGGAGCGGCGGAGTAAATTCGGAAAGTTGCAACCGCACTCCGCGAACAATTTCTTTGCTGCGGATACTTTCCGGGAGCAAATCCGCATCCACACGTTCGCTGGTGGAAAGGACCACTGCGCGCTCCACGACGTTTTCGAGTTCGCGCACATTGCCCGGCCAGTCATAATCCATCATCAACTTCAGCGCGCTGGGCGTAAATTGCCGCATGGGCTTGGCGTTCTCTTCGCAATAGCGCACCAGGAAATGCGCCAGCAGCATGGGCACATCTTCGCGACGGTCGCGCAGTGGCGGTAGCGTCAGGTGAATCACGTTCAGACGGTGATACAAGTCTTCGCGAAAACGCCCTTCGCGGACCAATGTCAGAAGTTCGATGTTGGAGGCGGCTACGATTCGGACATCTACTTTTAGCTGTTCGGTGCCGCCCAAGCGCATGAATTCACGTTCTTGAATAACGCGCAGCAATTTTGCCTGGGTCTCCGGACTGATGGTGGCAATTTCGTCAAAGAAAATCGTGCCTTGATCGGCCACTTCAAAAAGGCCCTTTTTCGAAGAAATAGCGCTGGTGAATGCACCTTTCACATGCCCAAAAAGTTGCGACTCCAGCAAATCCACGGGAATCGAGCCGGTGTTGACGGGAACGAACGCTTTGTCCGCGCGAGGCGAAGCGGAGTGAATGGCCTTGGCAATCAATTCTTTGCCGGTCCCGCTTTCACCACTGATCAGCACGGTTGAGCGCGATGGGCCCACCTGCGAAACCAGGTCGAACAACGTCAACATCTTTTCGCTTTTGCCGATAATGTTGGGGAAGCTTGAGCGCTGTTTGAGAGCGCGCTTCAGGTGAACGTTTTCTTCGCGCAATTTCCGCGACTCAACCGCTTGCGCCACCTGGGCCAGCAATTCATCGTTGGACCACGGCTTGGTGATGAAATCGAGCGCGCCACCCTTGAAGGCCGCGCGTGCCATGTCAATCGAACCGTAAGCAGTGATGAGTACCACTGGAAGATCAGGATCGCGACGGCGGACCTCTCGTAACAGATCTAGGCCGTTGCGATCGGGCAGACTGACGTCGAGCAACAATAAATCGAACGGCTGCTCTCCCAATTTTCCCAGGCCGGATTCACCAGTTTCGGCGCTGGAGACGCCGTAGCCCTCGCTGGTCAGCAGCAGCTCGAGTCCTTCGCGAATTTCAGATTCATCGTCAACGACGAGAATCGCACCTTTAGACATGAACTGGCTTCCTCACCGCTGGCAGCTCGACGTGGAATGACGTGCCTTTGCCGGGCGCGGAGCGGACATCCACTTTTCCCGCATGTTCCTTGATGATTCCGTAGCTTACGGAAAGTCCCAAGCCGGTGCCTCGACCACTGGACTTGGTGGTAAAGAAAGGATCGAAAATCCGGTTAATGTGTTCCCGTGGAATTCCCGCGCCGGTGTCCACGACTTCGATTTCGACGCTGCCGTTGTGCGCGCTGGTTCGCACTTCCAGGATGCCGCCGGAAGGCATGGCATCGCGCGCGTTGAGAAAAAGATTCAGGAACACTTGCTGCAGCTTGTTGGCGGAGCCACGCACCGCGGGCAACCCGTCTCCGAGATTTTTCACTACCTGAATCTGCGAGGTCTTCAGCGGATGCGCGACCAGCGATAACGTTTCTTCGACAACGTGATTTACATCCACATTGGCAATTTCCGCCCCGCCGGTGCGCGAGAAATTCAAAAGATTATTGACGATTTCGCTGGCGCGAAAAGTCTGTTTCACGATCTTTTCGATGATCGAGTGGCGGGGATCGCTTTCTGGCATCTGTTTGGCCAGCATCTGGATGTAATTGGAGATTACCGCCAGCGGCGTATTCACTTCATGCGCAACGCCCGCGGCCAGCAATCCCAACGAGGTCAGTTTTTCCGTTTGTGACATCTGCTCTTCCATGTGCTCCCGCTGCGTCACATCGTCGAACAGCAGCAGTCGGCCAATTCTTTCGCCCGACTTGCTCACTAGAGGCGTAATCGAAACATTCAGCGTCAGCGATTTGCCCTGGTGCTGAAGCCTCTGTTTATAGATGCCCGTGATCTGCTCTCCGTCGCCACGAGAAGCGATTTCCGTGGCAAGTTCCTGCGGCAACAGGGCATTGAGCTGCGCGCCCACGGCTTCCTGCCTGGTCACGCCAAATAACTGCTCCATTCTGGTGTTCCAGCTTTCCACCAATCCGCTCAGATCCACAGCCAGCACGCCGACGTTCAACGATTCCACGATGTTTTCGCTGAAATCCTTCAGGCGGACGATTTCCAGCGCTTTTTGCTCAAGAGAGTTGTAAAGCTGTGCATTGTCGAGCGCCACGGCGACGTAGCCGGCAATAGTCTCGACAAGTTCCACGTCGTCGCTGGACAGAAAATCGCCGTCAACCGTTTTGCCGAGACCGAGCACCGCAACACAATGCTCGCGAATCCGGCAGGGCACATAGTAGTTCAAATCCAATTGCTGCAGCGCGTTCTGCACCGACGGACTGACGTCATGTGCCGCGCGAGGCGATTCGAAGAAAACCGCCCCACGCGCCATCTCGGGCCGGGCCGGATCGAGGAAGCTAAGATCCAGCGGTTCGTTGACGCGCACGCCCATCGAACGCGCCAAACGCAATTTTCCGGGCGTTTCCGTATCCTCAACGAAAATCGCCAAACGATCCACCAAAAAGGTCTGAGAAACGCGATCCATAACCGAACTGAGCATCGGGTCCAGCCGAACTTCGTTGGTCAATGTCTTGCCAAATTCGATCAACGTTCTGCGATAGTCCAGGCGGTCACGGTAGAAGAAATGATCCAGGCGGCCTTGTATCCACACGCGGATAGGCTGAAAGAGAAATGAGGCGATAGTGATCGCGAGTACCGCCACGAAGCGGTCGCCCGTATTGGTGTGAAACACACCTCCGCTTAAGCCCACCAGCGCAAAGCAAACTGCCGCTACAGCCGCGGTCGCCGCCGTGTGCGCCAATCCGCGCTTGAAGATGATGTCCACATCCATCAGGCGATAGCGAATGATGGCGTAACCGAAACAGAGCGGGACCAGCACAATGCTCAGCGACGAGAACATCATCCACGGTTTCTGTGTGGGATTCACGATGTACGGAAACACATAAAAAATCGCGAACGGCAAACTTCCGACAAGCGTTCCGCCGGAAAGCCATTTCAACTGCTGGCGCAAAACTCCAGATGGCGAACTCCGGAAGCTGTAGTAGAAAACCAGTCCCGCAAGGATGAAACAAGCCGCCAGATAGCTCAGTTCAAGCTTGTCGAGAAAAATTCTCGGACCCAACCACGGTAGAAAGCCCAGCGTGTTGAATGCTACATTCAGATGCAGCAATAGCAGCAGCAGAGGCGGTCCGTAAACGATGGCCAGCCTTGCGAAGAGTTTTCGAGCAGCTTCGGTTCGCTCCGGAAACACCAACGCGAAATGCAGCAACAGCGCTGGAGCCAGCAGCCGTGCCACCACGCTCGCCCAATACACTTCATAGTCGAACGTATCCAGTTTTCCGCTGTACTGGAACGTATAGAGGACGAAGGAAACCAGGCAAAAAACGTAAAAATGAACGGCGCGCGGCGCATTCCATCTGCGCACGAAAATAAATATCCCGATAAAAAGGTAAATGAGCCCAACGACGCGCAGATAGTTTTCTGCGCTAACCGGTTTTTCGGCGGGCGCAATGACTACCGGCGTTTCGAACGAATCGCCGTCCCGCTCGACTTTGTACCGCAGTTGGCTCCACAGTCCGGCGCGCCATACTCGCTTGGTCACATCGAGCGCTCTGGTGACCGGTTGTCCGCCGATTTCAAGCAGTAAGTCGCCCTGCCGAATCCCGGCTCGAGCGGTCGGCCCATTGGTACTAACCCTCCAGGCTTCTACTCCGCGATCAGTATCGCGCCAGACGGCGGCATCATCCGGGGACTCAAAGCGAGCGCGCTGATCAAAATTCAAAATGGCGAAGATCACCGCCGCCAGCGTAGCTAACGCCAGGACCACCGCTCCCAGACTGACCCGAAAACTCTGCTTCATCACTTGCATCCTTACCGGGTACACCAACGCACTGAGATTCTACGGTGCAACTGCCCTTCCACTCTTTGGAAGATTGCCTGTAGATTAACCAGCTATTTTTCTTTAGCTTACAGCATCCCTCGAGGAAACTGGCTGCGGAATCCCATTTTCTGGAAGGCTTTCTACAACTTTCGAGACCATCTTTAGAACTGCAAACTCAGCCCACCCCGAAACGTTCGGAACGCCGGCACCAGCGCGACCTGGCCTTCCCTGGTGTTCACGGTCACATAACCTTGCGCGAGAAGGTTGTCGCAATCTGCAATCGCTTCCCACCGGCCGGGCCCAAATTTCGGCAGTTGCTGCCGGACCGACACATGCAGATAGGGATCCATTTGGTAGAGTGATTCGCCATAGCTGTCTACGCGGGAGACCGCCGGACCGCTGATCCATTTATATCCGCCCATAATACGTCCCTTGGTGCGAGGAAGCTTCGCTGACACATTTACGCCGATACTCTGGCGCGGAGCCATGCGCAAAGAATCTCTGAGCACCGCGCTATCGTGAGATGCGTCGGGCGCAAGAGCTCCGGCCATCGCATATAGCGCCGTTACTTCGACGTCATCACTCAGCTTTTCGCGATAGGCTAAGCGGCCGCCCCAACTGCTTGCGGAACCTCCGTCGTAGGCAAACGCGTTCGAAAAGACATCTTCAAAATACTGTTGCGGTGGCAGATCGCTGCCGCGGCCAAACACCGCCAGGTGATGGCTATCCTCATGAAATCCCGCAATTTGCAGCTTGCCGGTCTCCCCCACTCGCCGCTCCACCGAAATCTCCTCGTGCCAGCCCCCTTGGATGACCGGGCGGCCATCTCTCCACATCAGTGTCGGAAAAGCGTCGAGTTCATCAAGCGCGCTTGCAAGCGTGGATTGCAGATCTTGTCCGTTTGTTTCAAGACCGTTGGGAGCGCTCGGTTGCGCTGCAACCACCAAATCGCCTCGCCAAGCTGTTCCCAATTTCGTTTCCAGGCTCAAACGCGGACGCAGGGAGGAAACCGACCTGCCTAATCCGACCAGAAGGTATTCGCCGCCGTAACGCAATAAAACGCGATCGCCGAGAGTAACGGAGCCCCCCTGGTCAATTCTCATGCCACGAAAAGTAATCCCGGTATCGCCCAAGCGTGCTTCGCGCAGAACGATTGCGGTATGCGGTCCCGAACCGATGACACTCGTTGGCAACCACATCGTTGCGACTCCGCCTGCGGCGGAATCCTGATAACTCATCTGCCCAGCAACCAGCAAACTGCCCGCTCCGGGCAGCTTCTGATCATAGGCAAACGCCGTGCCGGGGGCCGATGCTACGTTCGATACCGAGCCTAGACGTCTCGCGCCGTCTGTGAATTCCAGCAAAACTTTCGGTGACGGACCACCGGTGTTTTCTTGCGCAGTCAATGACGCATTTTCATCCCATTGCAATACTGGTCGAGTACCCGCTGCTGAACGCAACACCCATTTCCAATCATCAAGCTCCGGCTTGGAGGAATTCGGTTGCTGCCGCAATTGTTCGAGCGACGCAAACATCGATTCCATCTCGATGCGCACCATGGTTGTCAAGTTTGCATTTATGCGCACATGCTGCTGCAGCGTGGGAAGGAAACCGGCGAGGGTAACCCGGATGGTGTACAGCCCAGGCGAAAGTTTTTCGCCGCGAAAAATGCCCAGCGTGTTGGTTAGATAGTCGAGCGAAGAAGTAACGCCCGGCGCTTCGGCAAAAACTTCAACGCTAGCGCCCATTTGCGGAGTGCCGGAAAGGTCGCGCACAACGCCGGCGAGTTTGCCCGAGACGAGCTTGCCCTGCGCCATCGCCGCGCTCGTCCCCATCGACGCGCTCGCCGCGATAATTACCAGTATCTTCAGGAGTTGCAGTCGTCTCCGTTGCACGACGGTTACCTCCCCGGCGCTGCGTTCGCTGCCGTCTTCGTTGGTATAACGATTGGCGGCTTGATCGTAAATTCCGCACTACGTGAAATAGTCTGGTTTGCAAGTGCGTCGGTCGCGCTCACTTCCAGTGTGTACTTTCCCGGTGCCAGCGTCGCCAGTGGAAGCAAGCGCTCGATTGTCACCTGATCGCCAGTCTGCTTCATGTCTCCGCCGGTCTCTTTGAACTGCATGACCTGCTGATCGCCTTTTTTCACCGTGTACTTGAAAGAGGAATCTGAGCGGTGCGTCTTGTCATCCGGCTTAAGGTTGTACACCTGCATGTAAATTCCAAGCCTGTCCGCGGTGGTGAAATCACCTTCCATCCTTGGCCGCACTTTAGACGAGCCCAACACAAACTGCCCAGCTCCAATCTGTTTGGCGGGAACGTGTTCAATCTGATCCGCGAGAATCAGCGAACTGGCTTCCAATTTTTCGTCTTCATAACGGGGCACCTGCAGCCGCGAATTGACCACTCCCACGTTACCGCTATGCACATCTTTGATCACCAGATCGAGACGATAGAGTCCAGGACGCAGCGGAATCGCCTTCTGATAAATCGACTGCAATTTTACCGACTGCTGGAACAAAGAGTCGGGGAAGTCTCGACTGATCGGTTCTTCGAACGTCTGCACCACGCGGCCGGTCAAAGTGCTCACGCGTCCAAAAACGTTCATCGTCGCGGAGTGCACACCATCCTTGGATTGAAATGACAACTGGCTGTTCGGCACCTGAATGGTTACCGGGACCAATACGGTGTCATTTGTCACCTTGAGAAAATCCGTGCGCCATGCGAAGTGCAACTGGTCGCGCACAATTCGCGAAGTTACCAGTGCTTCCAGATCTTTGAATTTTACTGCCGGGGCTTGCTGGACTTTTGCGAACTGCTCCAGGCGATTGAATTCATTCATGCTCGCCGGCTGTCCGCCCATCGTGGTCGGCAGGTTTGTACCATCCGATCTTGAAAACCGATCCGCCTTGGAGGCCATCCCCATCGATTCCATCAAGCTCAAGCCCGCGCCCGGCACGTGTGTCAGCGCGTCTTTTTCCGAGGGATCCATCGTCATGTGGTATTCGCCGGAGCCTGACGGGTCCACGAATTCAATGATTGTATTTTCTCCGATGCCTTCCAGATACCGGTAGCGCCACGTCTCCCACGGATAAGTGGTGGTCGAACCGCCGCCCTCGTCCATCGGACGATCATAGGTTCCACCCGTCGGGTGCGAATCCACTTCGTCTGCTGGCCCCCAAATAATGTAGGTACGGCCGCGGTCTGTCTTCCATCCGGGAATACCCGAAGCATAATGCTCATTCGCGTAAGCGATGCGGCGATAGTGTTCTTCCTTGAAATCGTTTTCCGGGAGGTCGGGATTGCTGCTGCGGCGCAGCCAGAATTGCTCAATGAATTGCTCGCGTTCTTCGCTGGTGCTCAATTGCAAGAATGCGGTGCGTTCCTCTGGCGAAATGATGTAGATAACATCTTCGCTGAGCCACTGCTTGTACTGGGCGTCCAGTTCCTTTAAGGCCCTTCCCATCTTTTTTTTCTGTTCTTTGCTTAACTTCTGAGGCGTGGTTGCAGCGGCGGGATCCGGATTTTGCGGTTGCTGCGCCATGACGGGCGACACGGCTATCAAAATGGAAAACCCAGAAGCGAACAGGCTTCGAACTACCCTGACCATGTGGACACCTCAATCGCTGGAACGTACGGATTCTAACGCCCGGACAAGTGCTGCGTCAAATGGCGAATGTCCTGCATTTTGAGACACTTGCCCCCCGATTCGGTTTAGATTAGGCCGCTCTCGAATAGGTTGCCTCCACCGCCAAAACCTGTCCTTAGGTACAGGTTTTCCCGGAATTGCGTTTTACGCGGTTGTTTCCGAGCGCAGGCGAGTTCCAAAATGGTGTGCTTCCCAGTTGCATGCTTGTGGTTTGGCGTAATTGAGTCCGCGACGAGGAGTATCTAATACGTTGGTTTTTTGGGTTTTGCAGTTGTGAGTCGAATTTACAGAAGTATTTATGCCGATGTCGTCGCTATCTACTGCGGCCGCTGGGGAGTCCGCTCTGAGTCCACCAAGGTATCAAAAATGGCAAGCACATGGCGGCGGTACGCCACCACGCGGGATAAAATATCGCGCAGCTCTGGCTCGCGTTCGGCTTCGCGATGCCATTTTGCCAACACTGTCGGCGGCACTTCAATATCCTGTCGCAGCTTATCCGCGGAGTGCCCGCGTAAAAATAGGCCGTAAAAAAAAGCAGCCTCGCGCTGCGGAAATTCAAATTCCGTCAGCGTCTCTACGGGCACGAATTGGACTGAGGCCGCCATAGCGAAAACGCAGTTTACCGAAAACTCTCTCCACGTCAAGTAGTACGCTGGTATTTCCGTCGCGATTCGGTTAACGCTTTCTCCCGGGGCACGTCTATCAGCAACAAACTGCAGCTACTTCCGCGCGCAGCGTTTTCTTTTCGAGTGTAACGCAACACCCCGGTTGCCACGCGAGTCTAACCGGCATAGGATGCTGACAGCCATGCTGCCGTTACACAATTCGGAAAATGGCTCGCCGCTCAAGCGGCTTTTGCGCTTTGGCCTGTTCCGCGGCCTGCGCTCCGTCGAGATCGATCCGGAAGATTTTCGTAACTACCTCGCGCGCAAACATCGCCTGCACGTTTCCGATTTTCGCAACATGTATCAGGTGCCTATCGAACGTCTCGACGCCATTGCCAAAATCATGATCCGCGACGCACAGCGCCTCGCGCTCGCCGAAGGCGCAGGCTTCGGCCTCGGCGGCATGATTACCCTGGTCCCCGATGCGGGACTTCTCACCATCATCACGCTGCGCCTGATCCAGCGGCTCTGTCTTCTCTATGGATTCGAAGCCACTGGACCCGATGAAAAACGCGAACTGTGGCTGGCCGCAGCCACGGCGACCGGCATAGACTTCGGCAAGGATCTCGCCGAAAAGCAAATGATTGAAAAACTCGCTCCTCGTATCGCTGAACGCCTGGCCTTAAAGTTTGGCGAAGAAGCGGCAGAAAAATGGGTTGGGCGCCTGATCCCTCTCGCCAGTTCGGTCGTCGGCGGCGTGCTTAACTTCTCTTTCGTTCGCACCTGGGGCCGCCGTGTGCAACGCAATCTTCGCGCACGCCACCTGGCAGAGCGCTCCGTCAACATTTATGCCGGCTCCCCGAAAATAGTGGTCAGCTTTCCCGCCATCGCACAATAAGGTCGCGAACGCTTGCAGCGCGAACCCAAAAATCATTGCCCACCTTCCCACCTTAAGGATTGACTTGCCTCCCGCAACGAGATGTCGAAGGCGTTAACGATTGCACGCCAATCCAGGCCCTTGCAGGTTCGCGCTTCGCTACCAGGCGGTATTCTTTGCACGTGCACAATCAGATTCCGTGGTCTTGTTTCAGGCTTCTTGCGGTAATCACGTGGCTTCCCCTAGCTTGCATCAACGCGGTCGCCCAAAGTGTCCACTACGAGCCGGTCTCTCGCGCAGTCATCGAGAGCCGCCTGGAGCAATACCAGGGAAATGACCGGCAGCGCGCTAATACGCTCAAGCAGTTGTTTTCTGAGGCAGGTTGCGAGGAGCGGCACCTTTCCGAACAATCCGTGAAAAGGGTCGAAGCTCCCAAATGTATTTGCGTTCTGCCGGGCAGTTCCGGCAAGGTCATCATCGTTGGTGCGCATTTCGATCACGTCTCCGAAGGCGATGGAGTCGTCGACAACTGGAGCGGCGCGTCTCTTTTGCCGTCCCTCTACACTACCAGGCGGTAAAAAATGAGCCCCGCAAGCATACCTACATATTCATCGGGTTCACTGATGAGGAAAAAGGCGAAGTCGGTTCGCACTCTTACGCGCAGCGAATGACAAAAGAAGAGGTGGCCGCCACCGATGCTATGGTTATTCGGACAAGCAGTTGACCGCCGCCTTGATTTTTATTGCAAAGAAGTTGAACGTGCCCGTGACCGGTGTGAACGTGGACCAGATCGGCAGTACCGACTCCGTGCAGTTTTCCGAGCGCAAAATCCCAAGCATTACCATTCACTCTTTGACCCAGGAAACGTGGAATGCGCATATCCTTCACACCTCCAAGGACAGGCTTTCCGTTCTGCGCCTTGACGACTACTATCAAACCTATCGCTTAATCGGCGCTTACCTTGCGTTTCTGGATCAGGTAGCGGGGGCGCAACTCGACTCCGGACCCGCATTAGCCACTCATTACCAGAACTTTCATCGATCATGGAATTCGCGCGACTTCGGCGATCTTGTCTTTAGATGACCATTGAACTAACAATTCGAATTGCTGCTCGAGACGAAAAAAAATTGCTCGAAGATCTGCAGTGGCGAGCTTCGCTGGTTTGGGAAGAGTATCGCGAAGCGCTGCTTGCTCACCCGGACGCGATTGAATTGCCCCTTGAACATCTCGATGCCGGACATACTTACGTAGCAGAGCGCAGCGGACAAATTCTTGGTTTCAGCGTAGTTCTTCCCCGCCCCGATGGCGATGCTGATCTCGATGGACTATTCGTCGAACCCGCAATTTGGAAACACGGCGCCGGCAGACGCCTGGTGCAGCAAGCTGAGCGCTTGGCTGCGTCCCGCGGATCGGAATGGCTGTACGTAATCGCTAATCCAAGAGCCCGCGGCTTCTACCAGGCCTGCGCCTTTGAGCAACTCGGCGAAGAACAGACACGTTTTGGATCGGGCCTAACCATGCGCAAGCGTGTCTCTGCTAAGTCAGTCAAAATGCCGTCGCCCCACAGCTAGTTAGTTTGTGCTTGCGTCGCTGCCTTCTGCTTAGGCAGAGTTAGCTGCGATGAATATTGCGTCAACAAATCCACGCATCCGCGTCCTCATCGTTGTTTTCTCGTGCGCTCTCGCCATTTTTTTAAGCTACTTCGGTGTTCGCAACGCCGTTGCCACTTACTATCTGAATCTCGATACCCGCGCCGGATACGAACGGGCCGCGGCTCTGGAACCTGGCAATGCGCGTAACTGGTTTCTTCTCGGACGTTCCTTTCTATACGATTTCGAACAGCCGGATCCGCAACGCGCCGTGCCGTCGCTCCGCAAGGCCGTCGCTCTCGATCCCTATTCCGCGGAAGCGCTGCTGGATTTGGCGGCCGCCTACGACGGGCAAGGCGATACCGCGGATGCCCGCCAGGCATTCCTGGCCGCTCGGCGTGTGTACCCGCTGTCCGCGGACGTGGCCTGGAGCTATGGCAACTTTTTGTTGCGTCAGGACCAACAGGACGCGGCGTTCCGCGAAATCCGCAAAGCAGTGGAACTGGAGCCGACGCGAGCCGCTGAAGCGTTCTCGCGCGCGCTGCGCGTCCAGCCCGACGCTCATGTTGTGCTCGATAAAGCTATGCCGCAATCCGCCGCGGTGTACCTGCCCATTGTGCGTTTATTATCCGATGTCGGCGATCTGGGTAACGCACAAATAGTATGGAGCCGCCTGATCGCGTTGCGGCACACGGACCCGATGTCTGAGATGGTTTTTTATATTAACGCACTCATTCAGCAAAGACGCGTTGCCGGCGCCACCCGCGCGTGGAACGAAGCAGTATCGATCATGCAGAATCCGCCGCCGCCCGATCCGGCCGGCTCGTTGCTTTGGGATGGCGGCTTCGAATCCGGCTACGCCGGCGGAGGTTTCTCGTGGCATTTTTCTCCAGCCACCAGCGACGTTCAGATTTCCTTCGATCAATCGGAGAAACATTCCGGCGAGCGTTCACTGCGCATTCTGTTCAACGGACATCGGAATATTAGTTTCGAAGATGCATGCCACAACATCGCGCCCGAGCCTGGCAAAAACTATCTGCTCTCCGCCTGGGTGAAGACACAATCGCTGACCAGCAGCGAAGGTGTGCGCCTGCAGATTTTTGTTTTCAGTGCCACCGGCGTCGAAGCGGTGACCAGCGAAGAAGTGCATGGCACGCAACCGTGGAAGCAAATTCAACTGACTTGGGTGGCGCCGCCCGGTGCCGGTTTCGGTTCCGTTTGCGTGAAACGCAATATGAGCGACATGCCGGGAAGCGATATCCAAGGCGCAGCGTGGTTGGACGATATTTCCATGGTTCCGGTGAACGAGGACTCGCCGAAACCATGAAGCCTGTGCGCATAGGCATTTTCGCGATCATCGCTTTCGCGGTGCTGAGCCATGGAGCGGTTGAGCCGTGGGCGCGGGGAATACTGGAAGCTGCTGCGGGAATTCTGCTGCTGGTTTGGGCAGTACCCTTTCTTGTTTCAAAAAAAGAATGCCCCATGGTCTTGCCGCCGCTGCTGTTTCCGCTGCTGGCGCTGGCGTTGCTGGCGACCGCACAACTGGCGTTTCGGCTCACAACGTCTCCATTTACAACGCGCGTCGAACTGCAACTGATGTTAAGCATGCTAGTTCTCTTCTTCCTGGCCGCGCAGGCCTTCCGCACGCTGGCAGACTGGCGCAGCTTCGCGTGGTTCGTGATGATTTTTGCATTTCTTGTTGCCGGTCTGGGAATCTTGCAGCATTTGACGTTCAACGGAAAACTTTACTGGTTTCGCGAATTGAAATACGGCGGCATCCCGTTTGGGCCTTATGCGAACCGCAATCACTTTGCGGGATTTGCCGAATTGGTTTTGCCGATGTCACTGGTACCTTTGCTTTTGGGCCGCGTGCGCCATGAGCGATTGGCGATGGTGGGCATGCTGGCGATTATCCCGCTGAGCGCGCTTTTGCTTTCTGCTTCGCGTGGCGGGATTATCAGCCTGGCGGCGGAACTGGCATTTCTGGCGCTAGTGCTGATCCTGCGCCGGACCGCGGGACGTCATCTGGTGGCTGGCGGAGTGGTGCTGTTGCTGGCCTTGCTCACGGTGTCGTGGCTCGGAGTTAACCAGATACTTTCCCGCTTCTCGGGTTTACAGACTCTGGAAGTAACACAAGGCAGGCGCGCTTCGATGCGCCACGGCACGTGGCAAATTTTTCTGGATCATCCGGTGTTGGGAACGGGTCTGGGAACTTTGCAGCAGGTGTATCCGCCGTACGAAACCTTGTACGACGGAAAAATCGTAAATCATACCCACAATGATTACCTGGAAGCCCTGGCCGGAACGGGCTTGCTCGGCGGACTTTGCTGCGCCTGGTTCATAGGAACTCTGTTCATCAGCGCGCTGGGCTTTCTAAAATCTGGCGACAATTCCTTCGCGAATACGCTTCGCCTGTGCGGATGGACTGGTTGCTGGGGTTTGCTGGTACACAGCCTCGTCGACTTTAATCTGCACATTCCGGCCAACCTCTTGCTTTTCTTACTGATGAGCATGCTCGCCACGGCGGAGATCCAGGAAATAGCGCCCGCAAAAGTCCGCGTTAGAACTGGCCGGAGTGCTGAAAAACCCTGATTGACTTAAGCACTGGAGCTGTATAATTCAGATTGGGGTAAATTGGGTGCAAATTCATTCGGCCAAACTGGGTTCCATGTATTGGTGTCGACTTGCGGCAATCATTTTCGGATTGGCGCAAGCGCCATTGATTTACGGCCAGTCCCCTCTGGAAACCCAACAGCAAACCAACGACCGAATCCGCTCGCTGTCTGCCGCAACCACCACACCAGTGCGCGATTACGTGATCGGTCGAGGCGATCTGGTGTCCCTGGAAGTATTTGATGTTCCGGAACTTTCCAGGGACCTGCGGGTCAGCCAAACAGGCACGATTGGCATTCCTTTGGTTCCTGTGCGGCTTTACGTTGCCGGACTAAATGAAATGCAAATGCAACAAAAAGTGGCTGAAGTGTTGGAAGCGAACGGGCTGGTGGCGCATCCCCAGGTAATGGTCTCGGTAAAGGAAAAAAGGAGCAAGCCCATTACGATTGTAGGGGCGGTGGCTCATCCGATGGTATATCAGGCGGATCGTGCCGTGAGCTTAATCCAAATCCTTGCAGAAGCGGGAGGGATTTCTGCGGATGCCGCAGACACGGTAATCATCACGCGGGGAGCAGGACCGGAAGAAGCGCACTCCAATGAGCCCCCTGAAATTGGCCCGGAAGATAACGTGTCAGCAAATCCTGCTGCTCCAGATCTGGCTCCTGCTGCAGTCGCGACATCCAATGCTGCGGCCATAGCGGAGAGTTCATCGGCAAATACCCAACCGGCAACTCCAGTACCGGAGAACGCGGCAAGCCAAGCAGCTGCGCAGAATGCAGGTTCGGTCGCAGTTCCGCCGCCGATTGCAAATAACGATGCAACACCGATGGCGAACATCATCACGGTAAATTTGGCGGAATTGCTGGAACGCGGTAACACGCAAAACAACATTCAGCTGCAAGCCGGAGATGTGGTCACTGTCCCTCATGGGGGCATCGTATACGCTTTGGGGGCGGTGCAACGTCCTGGTGGCTTCGTTTCCAGCAACGACCGCGCGCAACTCTCGACCCTTAAGGTGCTGGCGCTGGCGGGCGGAATGACACGGATTGCGAAAAGGGATCGCGCCGTGATCATTCGCAAAGATTCAACAGGAAAGCAAATCTCCATCCCAGTAGACTTGGGCAAAATAGTCCAACAAAAGTCCGAAGACGTACGTATGATGTCAAGTGATATTCTTTATATCCCTGACAGTGTAACAAAGGCTGCATTGATTCGTGCCGGTGAGATTAGCCTGGGGATCGGCACATCATTGGTAGTCTACCGGCTCGGAACAGGACACTAGAAAGTACATGATCGACGACAACAAGCTGGTTCCCAAGGATAGCGGGACAGGTGTGGTGGAAGTGCTGTCCATGCCGCAGCGGATGCCGACTTTCGATTTATCTCCACGGGAACCCCATCTCTACGACTATTTGTTGATCCTGCGGAAGCACCAGTGGCTGATTGTGTCCTTTCTGCTGGCCGTGGTAACCATCGTCTCCATCGCGACGTTTCGCATGCAGCCGGTTTACACGACCACTGCGCGCATCGAAATTGACCGGGAAAACACGAGTGTTCTGCCTTTTCAGGGCGCGGATTCTTACGACTTGATGATGGACATGGACAATTATATTGAAACGCAGTCGCGTATCTTGACCAGCGAGACGCTGGCTCTACATACCATTCGCAACAGCGGACTGATTCCGCATGCGGAGATGCAGGGCGCACCCGAATCCGAAGCGATTACTTCCGGAAGCCTGGCGAACCACAAACGGCCGCCGGAACTGGGCGCGTTTCTCGGCAGCCTGAGTGTAAAACGAGTGCCGCAGAGCCGACTGCTCGACGTGAGCTTCGAATCCACCGACCCGCAACTGGCGGCGCAGATCTTGAACGCGCACATCGCAAACTTCATGGAAGAAAATTTTCGCAGCCGATACGACACCACCGCCAAAGCGACGCTGTGGCTGACGGATCAACTGAGCGAGCTGAAAGTAAAGGTGCAAGATTCCGAGGACGCTCGGCTTGCCTACGAACGACAACACCAGATTTGGGAACTAGACGACAGACAGAACATCACCACGCAACGACTGAATGACCTTAACAAGGAAGTTACTGAAGCGCAGAGCGAGCGTATGCGCAAGGAAGCGCTATACGAGTTCGCAAAAGCGGGAAACATCGATGTAGTTCCGCAACTACGGGAACACAGCACTCTGCAGGAGTTGATGAAGAAGCACTCCGACATTTACACGCATTATCTAGATGCGCTGAATCAGTATGGTCCAAACTTTCCAAAGGTGCAGCGCGAGCAAGCGCAGTTAAAAGAAATTGAAAACTTGATGGACGACGAGAAACGCAACATTCTGGAAGCGCTGGGGAACGATTACAACGCGGCGCGCCAGAGAGAAGGGCTGTTGAACGAGGCGCTGAACGAGCAGAAGACTGAAGTAAATCTGATGGCACAGAGCATGGTGGAATACAACATTTTAAAGCGCGATGCTGAAGCGAATAAAACCATGTACATCGGGCTGCTGACCAAGTTGAAAGAGGCAAATATCTCGGCCGGGCTAAAGTCATCCAACATTCGCGTGGTTGATCCGGCGATGGTGCCGTCTTATCCATCGCGGCCGGCAAAAGCGAGAAACATTGGACTTTCATTCCTGGTCGGTCTGGTTGGCGGTGTTGGGCTGGCTCTCCTACGCGAGTACCTGGACAACACCGTAAAGACGCCGGATGACATTGAAAACCTGGTGCGTTTGCCGGCATTGGCGGTGGTTCCCGCGTTCACTAGCGAAAACGGTACCGGACGTCGTGGCCGTTTCACGACTGGTTCTTCGCTGAACGGCCACGAAAAACGTATCGAGCTTGTTGCTCAACATTTGCCGAAGTCTCAGATGTCGGAAGCCTTCCGCGCCTTACGCACGTCCATTCTGCTTTCCCAGGCGGACCACCCGCCGCAGGTGATTCTGGTGACCAGTGCGCTGCCGCGAGAAGGAAAGACGACGGCGGCCGCAAACCTTGCGGTCACGCTGGCACAGCTCGGCGATCGGACACTTTTAATTGATGCGGACCTGCGGAAACCGGGCGTCGGACGTTTGCTGAATATGACCGACGGCAAGTACGCGGGATTGAGTTCCTATCTTGCGGGCGTGTCGAGCCTCGAATTAGTGACCGTACCGCACCCCGTGATTCCGAATTTGGTGGCCATCCCCACTGGACCGTTGCCGCCGAACCCTGCGGATCTGCTTTCTTCTCACAAGTTGACGGATGCGCTACGCGAACTCAGGGGCCAGTACAAATTCATCGTGATTGATTCGCCTCCGATCATGGCCGCCACCGATGCGGTGATTCTTTCCGTACAGGCTGATGGTGTGCTACTAGTCGTCCGCAGCGGCGAAACGCCGAAAGAGGCGTTCACACGAGCGCGCGATTTGCTGACCAGTGTGAAATGTCACTTATTGGGCGTGGTGCTGAACGCTGTCGATTCCAGCGCGCCCGATTATTACTATTCGTATCGATACTATCCTTACTCCTACGGCTACGGGCCGCAGGAAGCCGCGGAAATATATGGCAAGACGGATGCCCATTCTTCTGAGACCAGCCATCCGCATTACTCGGGTGATGATTCACAATCGCTGTAATTTTCCCCAGGAGGCTTCGTGCGTTATCTGATCACTGGTGGTGCCGGCTTCATTGGGTCCCATCTGGCCGAGCGCCTGCTTGAACGGGGCGACCATGTGGTTCTTCTGGATAATCTTTCCACAGGCAGCATGGAAAACATCCGGCACCTGAAATCGAGAGAACGGATGGAATACCATCTCGATGCCATTGAGAACAAGCGTTTGGTAGCGGAGTTGGTGGACGATGCGGACATAGTAGTGCACCTGGCCGCGGCAGTGGGAGTCCGGCTGATCGTCGAGAGTCCGGTTCGAACGATTGAGACCAACGTAAACGGCACGCAGATCATTCTCGAGGCCGCGGAGAAGAAACGAAAACTGGTGCTGACGGCGTCAACCTCGGAAGTCTACGGTAAAAGCACGCAGGTCCCATTCCACGAAGAAGCGGACCTGGTGTTGGGACCGACCACCAAGGGGCGCTGGAGTTACGCTGCCTCGAAAGCGCTGGATGAGTTTCTGGCGCTGTCGTACTGGAGGGAACGAAAGGTTCCAGTGATCGTAGTGAGGCTGTTTAATACCGTGGGGCCGAGGCAGACCGGACGCTATGGAATGGTATTGCCGAATTTCGTCAAGCAGGCGCTGGATAATAAGCCGATTACGGTCTATGGATCGGGAACGCAGTCGCGTTGTTTTTGCGACGTGCGGGATACCGTGGAATCGTTGATGCGTTTAATGGACACGGATCGCTCGATCGGCGAAGTCGTGAACATTGGGAACACCGAAGAAATCTCGATTGCCGATCTTGCGCAGACTGTGAAGACGCGCACCGCGAGCACTTCAGAGATTTCCTACGTGCCGTATGATCAGGCATACGAACCGGGATTTGAGGATATGATGCGGCGAGTGCCGAACGTGGAAAAACTCCAACGACTAACCGGCTTTCGTCCGCAGATAAAGCTTGCCGATATTATTGACCGCGTGTCTTCGCACCTGCGAGAAAAAGAAACTGCGCAGCGGCCGGGCGCGATTTACAGCGCTGCGGTGTGAAACCGGCTGCATACGGAATCCCTCTCCATTGCAAAACCCTTCGGCCGATTCGATTTGGATAACAATGACGCTTAGCTTAGCTATACTCTACCAAACAGACAGGCCACAGCACACAGATCAGGGCTGGCCAGTATTTAGCTTTGCCGAACGGTGGCCGAGTGGTGGATCGTCAGATCGACAAGAACGAATCTAGTGCTCCGCAAGCGAGATTTCCCCCGCGGATTCTGCTGATACTTCTGCTGGTTTCCCTGCCGCTATTGAATCCATGGGTACGCGGCGACGGCGTGGGTTATTACGCGTTCGCGCGCGCGCCGCTGACGCAGCACAATCTGGATTTCGCCCCGGACTATGCGCATGCCAACGAGGGATTTCGCGAAGCAAGGCTAGATGCCTCCGGCGCTCCCAAAGCCGGATTTCGCACCGCCAACGGACATCTGGACAACCATTTTACGGTGGGGCCTGCGATGCTGTGGACGCCATTCCTCCTGGTCGCGCACGCGGGAGTTCTAATTGCACGAGTCTTTGGCGCACACGTCTTCGCCGATGGATTCTCTCTGCCGTATTTGATTGCGATGGCGTTCGGAACGTTGCTATATGGATTTGCTGCGCTGCTGCTGTCGTATCGAGTGGCCTGCCAATTCGTGGCCGAGCGCTGGGCGCTGCTGGCCACGATCGCCGTATGGTGGGCAAGCTCGCTGCCAGTTTACATGTATTTCAATCCATCCTGGTCGCACGCGCACTCCGCATTTACGGTCGCGTTTTTTTTCTGGTATTGGTTACGCACGCGCGGCGAGCGAAAAGTAGCCCAGTGGTTGGTGCTCGCGCTGATTGCCGGACTGATGATCAACGTATACTATCCGAATGTGCTCGTGCTGACTTTGCTGATTCCGGAAGCGCTCGCCGACTACCGTAAGGCCATTCAGCAATCGAACCAGGCTTCCCAAGAAGTTATTTCCCTTGTCGGCTTTCATCTCTTGTTTTGTGCGGTTGTGTTTGTGGCGCTGTCACCAACCTTTGCGACTCGCTATTTTATATACGGGGGATTTTTTAGAACTGGATATGTGCCCATGTCGCAATGGGCGTGGCGTTCGCCGTGGTTCCTTGCGCTGCTGTTTTCGGCCAATCATGGCCTGTTTTCCTGGACGCCACTCTTGTTGATCGCGACGGCCGGACTGTTTCTATTTTGCTGGAGACTCCCGACGATTGGAATTTCCGTCATTTGCGTGCTGTTCGCATTTTATTACTTCATGGCCTCATATCCAGACTGGGCGGGCATTTCATCCTACGGAAATAGATTCTTTGTCTCCCTGACGGTTTTTTTTGTGCTCGGGCTGGCGACGGTGCTCGATGCGATTGCATCGCGCTTCCGCAGCCGAGCAGCGGCTTCGGCATGGCTTGCCGCCACTTTAAGCCTTTTCATCCTGTGGAATCTGGGACTGATTTTTCAGTGGGGAGCGCACCTGATTCCAGCACGGGGGCCGGTATCCTGGAGCGCTGTGGCACAGAATCAATTTCATGCGGTGCCAAGACAGATCGTGGCCCAATTGCGGGCCTACCTTTTTCGCCGGAAAGATGCGCTGCATCAGATCGAGCAGCGCGATATTGAACAACTGAAACATCCGGCGCAGCCGTAAACGCGCATTTCGATGATTCACTTATCGTCTGACGCCCCGGCTGCGCACGCCTAGTTTGTGCCTCACACAGCGTGTAGCATTCAGTAAGCCAAACCAACTCCCAGACAGTCTGGCGGCCGTATGGCGTTTTACAGGACCGTGACAGTCAGGATGAACTCGAAGCGCTAATAATTCTGATTACGGCATTGTGTCTGGCTTCTCTGTTTGCGATTGAGAGCGGGAACATCGACCTGTTGATTTTTGCCTTGATGTATCTCGGCTGCGTAACTGGCCGGAAAGGCCTGAAATCGTCGCTATTCGCGCTTGCAGCGATATTGAAGATCTATCCGCTTGCCGGAGCGATGGTCAACCCGGTTCTAAGACCATGGAGGGAAAAACTCTTGCCAGCGCTCTTGCCCGCGTTAGTTGTCGTAATTCTTACGTTGCAGTTGCACGACAGCAATCTAATCGGACATTCGACGCCGGTCTCCACTTATCACTCCTTTGGCACGCTTTCAATAAGAGACCCAGCCTTCAGCTACGCCTCTCAATTTGGTCTTCCAGCGAACCAGCTGAAGCATTTCGGATATGTCGTGGTATTCGGTTGTTATCTAATTGCTGTTCTCGTCGTTGTGGCAGCGGCAGCAAGGTTCAAGCCGAACCGGCTGGACGGCCCTGTCCGAGAATCACAGCAGCATTCCGAAATGTTTGCGATCTTGGGGGCAATTTATGCGTTCTGTTTCATTGCAGGATCTAATTGGGATTATCGGCTGATTTTTCTGATTCCCACTTTGCCGTTCGCATTTATTCTGACTCGTCAACCCGAATACAAGTACTGGAGCATGGCCTATATAATTCTGATTATTTTTTCTGAAAATTCGGTGGATCTTAGAATGCGCGGTGGAGCGATCCTCGCACATCTCGCCTCCTTCTTGACGTTTCTTTTTGTACTGACAATCCTTACGCAGCAAATCAAGACGATGGGATTCGGCGGATACTTACGACCGGAAGCCGTGCGGCCGAACGCGAAATGAAAACTGCCGCGGATTTGCAGGCGCTGGAGGTCGCGGGTCAAGCAGCTTTTGCGAATTTCCGGCATACTTTTCTGGAGTGATTTGGCGAAGACCTGGCTTTTCTCGCGCCAAATTCGAATGCTGTCAGCCAACGTTCTTCGGCCGGAGTGTAACTACGTGCATATTCTGATAACGGGCGGCGCGGGATTTGTCGGCTCGGAGCTTGCGGTACGAATGAGCGATGAGAACCACCGCGTGGTAGTCATGGACAATCTTGTGCGCCGCGGAAGTGAATCGAACCTGGAACGGCTCGCGCAACATGGAGTTACGTTTGTTCACGGCGACGTGCGGAACCCAGAAGATTTCGCAAACTTGCCGGATGGAATCGAATTTGTCTGCGATACCAGCGCCCAGCCTTCCGTGGTTTCCGGATACACGAATCCGGTGTTCGACATTACCAATAATTCGCTGGGCGTAGTGCGGGTATTGGAGTTCGCGCGGCAACATCGCTGTCCGCTGATTTTTTTCAGCACCAACCGAGTATACGTGGTGGACCGGCTTTTGGAGTTGCCAAGACGTGAAGCGGCAACGCGGATCGAGTGGGATGCAGACGCCTGGAAAAAGCTCCCTGTGGAATCACGCGCGCGCGGATTTGATCCGGCGCACGGCATTAGCGAAGAGTTTGCGACCGACGGAGGCCAGCGCAGCATTTATGGTCTGAGCAAATTGATTGCGGATGCAGCGTGCCAGGAGTACGCACAGGCATTTGATATGCCGATCGTCGTGAATCGATTTGGCGTTATTGCAGGTACCGGGCAGTTCGCGAAATTGGACCAGGGCTGGGTCCTGTGGTGGGCGATCGCCCATTATTTCAAGCTGCCGCTGAAATATATTGGTTGGAACGGAAAGCAGGTTCGCGACATTCTTTTCCTGGAAGATGTTTGTGGATTGGTGGCATTGCAGATGAAACAGATGGAACGATTTCGCGGCGATATTTTTAATCTTGGGGGCGGCCCGGCCAATTCCCTGTCGCTACAAGAAGGAACGCGCTTATTGCAACAAAAACTCGGCTACGGGACCGCTATAACCACGGAAGACGCGATTCGCAAAGCCGATTTGCCGATTTATTTTACCGACAACCGGAAAGCCGCGAAGGCCATAAATTGGAAACCCTCGGTGACAATTGATGAGGGATTCGAACGCATACTTGCATGGATTCGCGCGAACGAGACGACGTTGCGGCAACGATACTGCGGATAGTCGTCCGTGCGTCCGCCACAGAACGTGGCGAAGATTTTCCCGCCTTAGAACGCGAAGAATTGGCCGAGCCGGGATTTTTTCGCTTGCTTGGTAAGATCCAGCCCGGCGAGCCGCGCCGCCATTTTGTTAAATTCCGCTGACAGCGGATCGCCATCTTGTTTCAATGAGTCGCCTCGTACATTAGCTTCGCTTACCTGCTTGAAATTATTCGGCAGCCGCGCGAACACCGGCACTTTCATGCCCTGTTCCACCTTCTCTAGCGCTACTTCGTCATGACGATGCCAGCGGTTGATGATCAGGCGCACCTGACCGGAGGACACCTGTAAGTTGCCGAGGGCCCGGAGGTGACGTTGCAGCTTCGCCAAACCAGGCAGATCGGCCTCGGAAACCAGCAGGACCTCAGCAGCCTGCAAAACGTTTTGCCATTGCGAGGAATAAAACGAACCGAAATCCATCACCACGAAATCAAAGCTTTGCTGCGCGATTTCAACCAGGCGCTCGATTGCCGGTTGTGACCCATGCTGCCAGTCTTCCAGTTGTGCGGCTCCGGCCAAGACTTTCAATCCGCTTTTGTGCGGCGTAAGCAATCCGCTCAACAACGTGGGATCGAGGCGCTTGAAATTTTCCATTGCGTCGCGCAATTGGAAAGCCGGCTTCAAATCGAGAAGGCTCGAAACATCTCCCAACGGACGCGAAAAATCCAGGAGCACCGTGGATTTACCCGGAATTCGCGCCAACTGCACAGCCAGGTTCACGGAGACCGTGCTGGCTCCAACGCCGCCCTTGGTTCCTAAAACGACGAACAGCTTGCCAGTTACTGCCGGGCGAGGCATTTCGCTCGAATGTTCGGCGTTGACTCTGACGATCATAGAAGAGACTTCGATGCGGTCGTACGGTTTCTGCAGAAAATCACGGACTCCAGAACGCATGGCCTGTAGCAGGAAATCTGGATTGGATTCCTTTTTCGCGGAGCAGGCTACGATATGAACAGTAGGACGAAGCTTGGCCAGCTGCTGGGCAAAGGCAAAATCGGACTGCGCAGTTCCGTTGAGATCGAGGAAGACGACGTCGGGAACCTCCTGCGAGTGTCGCAGTTCAACAGCTTTCGCCGAAGCCCAGTCGTGAATCTCCCTGACTAATCCGGTTTGCAGCAGCATAAGCCGCAGGCTGGAGCATGCGATTGAATCGGAGCTGGCGATTGCCACGCTCAATAGCGAGTTGGCGCCGGATTCGCGAATGCCAGCCGCGATTTCCGCCGCTGATGCCTGTGTTTCCACCATAACGGCCGATGAACGAGGGTATTCTCTGGACATGCATTTAGTCTGGACGGAGGCTGCGATTCGTGAAATAGGGCATCGGTACCAACCGAAAGTCCAAAAGTACCGCCGTGCATTGGAACTACCGGTTCGTGGCGATCTAAGCACACTGGGCGCGCCACACACTCGCGACCGCCGACCCGCAAAAATCAAGGGTCAGCGGCAAAGCGCGTCTATGAGGATTTCCTTCTTTTTTTCCGCAAGCCGCGTAAAGGAATCCAGTGAAGATACATAACCGCCGACAGCCGCTGCCGCGAGCACCGCAAAAATTTCCGCCGGAAGCCACGGATTTCCAGTCCAGCGGCCGGAAAACAGAATCACGCCGCCCACACCCCCAAACAGGATCTGCATACCCAGAAGAATCAGGACCGACATGCCGGAATTTCGCTGGCCCTGCATTTTGCCAAATTCAATTTTGCGAGGGTAACTGAGCGACGCCCAGTTGGCGATGGTCAATTGCCCGGCAATGGAAAAAACAACCGCCGCCATGGTCGCAAACAGGACCGGAGTGGTCGGCAGCCCCACGCGCCAACCCACCAGCGCGACGCACAGGGCAAGCTCGCATAAGAGTATGGAAACGGTCATCAAGTTTTTTGCGATGAGAATTTCCCGAAAGCGGGCTGGCGCAATGAAATAAGTCTGGATTCCTCTGCCTTCATAAGCAAAGCAGTTATACGACGGCGCAATCAGAATCAAAACCAGGTAGGCCATCATGCCGGGAAAGAAAAGATCCGGAGACACTCCTTTCTTCAACGCAGTGGGATGAGCCCCGCCGAACTGAACACTGAAAAAAAGCAGCATCATCGGGGGAAAAACCAGGCCGAAGAACAAGAAGGTATTTCTTTTGAGATAAAGAAGTTCCTTGCGAAGTACCGCGAGCACCTGCGGAGGAACGAAACTAACCGTGTCTCGCGCATCCTGCGCAGTCAGGGCTGTGCGCTCTTCCTTACGCGCTGGAGCTACGCCTTCGCTGAGTTCTTCTCCTGAATAAAGCTGGCTGTATCGCATCGCGAGGAGCATCGTGAAAATTCCCGCATACATAGCAAGGCCGGCAAATTTTAAAAATGCCATAGCCCAATGGTGAGCGGCTGATTGAGCAACCGCGTCTCCTGCGAAAGAAGATGGAAGCAGCCAAAGATATGGCACCCAGCTTCGCAGCATGGGCACGAGCGCGTGACCGTATTTTTGCATTAGCGGATTAAGGAATTGCAGGCTGACCATCGCGAGAACAAAAATCGTGAAGAAAACTTCCCGCGACTTTCGTTTTGCCAAGAGCTTTTCCACCCAGGCCCCCAGCAGCCGCTCCATGGTTATATTCAAAACTGTGAAAAGCGCGCACACCAGGAAAAGCGCCGAAGCGGCTGATGGCTGCGCGACAAGCGTTGCCGCCAGCATGGCCAGCATCCACACCAGGGCAGCCAGTGCCGCGGAATCCGCCAGGCCGTAGGCCATTCCGATCAGATAGAACGCGGAAAGATTCATGGGAAACCGAAGCAGCGTCCGAAACGGAAATTGCGGCGCGAATCCCGCAAGTAGAATAGGAAACGACTGCCACCAGACGAGCAGCGCAAGAAAAACCAGTCCGAATAAAGGTTCAAGATGCTTCTCGAATAGATATCTCGTCACGAAGAAAAATGCCAAGGTCACGCCAATAACGAAAAGCAGGCTGAAAAAACCAGAAAAAATCAGTCCGATCAGATCGAGACGGCGGCTCTTATTGCGCAAGCTGTTGCGCAGGATACGCCAGCGTAGCCAAGCCACAGTGCGAATCTGCTCGGCGAGTCCGGGACCAGCAACTACGTCAGCCACGAGAGCTCCTCAAGCTGCACACGGTCTGCGCCTTGGCCAACGACGGAAAGGAAGATATCTTCCAGTGTCAAAGTGCGTCCCTCGACGCTGGGAACGCCGGCACGAAGCTGCTCCATGGAACCTTGGGCTACCAATTGTCCTTTTTTGATGATGGCAACGTGGCTACACAGTCGCTCGACAATTTCCAGTACATGCGAAGTAAGAAAAATGGTGACGCCGCGTTCGGTCATACGCGCGAGCAATTCCTTCAGGGCGCCGGCAGCCAGCGCATCTACACCTTCGAACGGCTCGTCGAGAAAAAGAATTCTAGGCCCGTGTATCACGGCCGCAGCAAGAGCTAGTTTTTTCTGCATGCCGTGAGAGTAGTCCGCGATCATGGTTTTCGAACGGTCGGCGAGCTGCATGAATTCCAGGAGCTCGTCGCTGCGCTTGCGAGTCGTGGCTTTATCGAGGCCATACATGCGGCCGACAAATTCCAAATATTCTGGAGCGCTCAGACGTTCGAAGAGTCCCATACCCTCCGGAACGACACCGATTTGGCGTTTCAACTCCACTAGATTTTGCGCAAAATCGAGACCGAGGAGAGAAATTCTGCCGGCGCTAGGAGCCAGAAGCCCGGTTAGCATTTTGATGGTCGTGGACTTGCCCGCGCCGTTCGGTCCAAGAAAGCCAAAGAATTGTCCCGACTCAACCTGCAAATCCATTCCATCCACAGCGGTCAGAGCGCCGAAACGGCGGGTCAGTTTTTCGGTTGAAATCGCAATTTCAGGCATAGATGCGCGGCTCCAGAGAAGGGGACAAAGGACTCTAACATGATTTGAAAAGCCGCCGGTGCTGCGCCGGTCTGAGAGGAACTACGCGCCACGCCCGGAGAAGATTTCAAGGGTCCTTCACCACCGGCGCTGCTGCCGTAACCAACTGCGACTCGCGGGTCGGAAGGGCCGCCAGCACTGCGGGTAGTTCCACGCGAAACACCGCGCCACCGGTCTGCGAGTTGTAACACAGAATTTTTCCCGCGTGTTCCTGCACGATCCCAAAGCAAATGCTTAGCCCCAGCCCGGTGCCTTTGCCGATCGGCTTGGTGGTATAGAACGGGTCGAACACGCGATGCGGTTCCTTCAGGCCTGGACCACTGTCTGAAAACAAAATCGCAACGTTGGCTCGGTCGCGCATGGTCTTGATGGTCAGCGTACCACCGCCGTTGTGCGATTCCATGGCGTCCACAGCGTTGCTCACAATATTGAAGAACACCTGCATCAACTGATTTCCGTCACCGCGCACGCCAGGAAGCACAGACTCCAGCTTCATTTCAATTTTTGTGCCGGAATTACGCAGGTCCAGTGCGCGAAGTTGAACTGCATTGGTGACCACCGTGTTGAGGTCCAGGAGAGTACGCTCGGCGGGAACCTGGCGAGCAAAGCTCAAAAGATTACCCACAAGCGTTTTCGTGCGGCGAGCCTGATCGCGGATTTTGCCCGAAATGGCCCGGGCCTTTTCGGGAAGTGAAGTATCGTCCGCAAGTAGATCGGAATAGCCAAGTATCGCCGTAAGCGGATTGTTAATTTCGTGAGCTGCGCCTGCAGCCAGTTGACCGAGAGACACCAGCTTTTCAGTCTGTACCAGCTGGGCCTGAAGGCGTTGCAGATTTTCAACGGACTGCTCGGCGCGGGCCAGCAGGCGTGCGCGATCACGATCCGCCAGGTGCTGGCGCAGGAATACCAGAAAGCCTAGTGGGACAGCGGCAAGCAAGATGGCCATGAGGCGGAATTCCCGTACCGCCGGTGAATCGTGGCCGAATTTAATTGTGTAAACCGCGAAAACTGGCAGCGAAACCACAGCAGCCATGGCCAAACGAGAAGCAAGAATGCTTTCGCCCCTTTTCCGGTCGGCTCCTTCGCCCAAACTGGGTTCTGAGGAATCATCCAGTGAAGCACTGTTTTTATAGGCGATCAGCCCTGCGGCGCCGAACCATAAGAACGAAGCGACTAATGGGAGATCGTATAAATTGCCCGTGTGGTAAATCTTGAGGTCGATGGCAACATTGATCATGAGAGTGGAGAGCATATGCAGCGCCTGGCAACCGAAAAGATTCGCATACACCATGCGCCACGTGCCGCGGCTCCGCAGCCACAACACTCCAAAGCCGACCACAATGACCATGCTCTGGATCGTGTTTATCCAATCAAAGGTCACGTTGTATTGGCCAAGAGAGGGCTCGGCGTACATCCACGGGAGCACGACAAAGGCGTATAGAAAAATCCACCAGGCGAGAAGAAGTATGAAGTCGATGTACCCAAAACGAAGTTGGATCTCACTTCGCTTCAAATGTGGACGAAGAGCCAGCGCTGCCATCAGAGGGATGCCACACAGGAAGAAAATAATGTCGCCCGGATACATATCGGGCAGAGACCGGTGAAGATAAACTTCGTAATAAGTCCATTGAAACTGGCCGATCATCCACAAAGTGCAGGACAAGGCGGCAAGCATCCAGAACATGTTGCGGCGCCAGTGGGGAGTTCCTGCATTCAGCAACAGCCCCGCATTTGCCAGTAGAGGCACGAGGCACTGTGCAATATTCCCGAACGTGCTAAGAGACTGGCCGGCTGGCAGGGTCAGGGAGGCCGCAGCGTAAATCCCCAGGAAAAGGATAAACACACCGACAATCCAGGCATAGGTGCGGGAAGAGGCCATGACTCGTACCCATGATTTTACGGTGCCGCGACGGTGCAAAGAAGTGTGGTCCTGCGGGCGAATGGCCAAAGGATTAATGCAGAATGCGCGCCAGTACGGGCTGCAGTGGCAGGGGGGCAACAGCCAGGTTGTCGCAGGATTGCACAGCGAACGGCTAACGTTGGGTATTACTTTTTTACGGCTTCGTCCGAAGCGATTTTGCCATCGCGTATGTAGATGACGCGGTGCGCGTGCTGCGCGATGTCATTTTCGTGGGTAACCAGAATGATGGTATTGCCTTCGCGGTGCAGGTTGGCGAACAGCGCCATGATTTCTTCGCCGGTGCGCGAATCGAGATTTCCGGTTGGCTCATCTGCCAAAACAATCGAAGGGGAATTGACCAGGGCCCGGGCAATTGCAACACGCTGGCGCTGTCCGCCAGAAAGCTCGTTGGGCTTGTGATGCATGCGATCCGTCAAATCCACACGTCCCAGAACCTGTTTGGCTTTCTCCAAACGCTCTTCGGACGGTGTCCCGTTATAGATCAGCGGAAGTTCGACGTTGTGAAGCGCCGTTGCCCGCGGCAACAGATTGAAAGTTTGGAATACGAAACCAATCTCTTTATTTCGAATGTACGCCAGCTCATCGTCGTCGAGTTCGCTCACCAGCCGGCCCGCTAGCCAATACTTACCAGAGCTTGGCGAATCCAAACATCCGATCAAATTCATGAGAGTGGATTTTCCCGAGCCCGATGGACCCATAATGGCCACATATTCGCCCTTATGGATCTCCAGATCCACGCCGCGAAGAGCATGCACCTGCTCAGATCCCATCTCGTACACTTTGGCTAGCTCGCTGGTCTTAATGACCAGGCCGCTCGACACCAAATCTTCGCGGTACGATTCGGTCTCCACAGTCTCCACTGCCATTTGTCTCTCCTCAATCCCTATGAATCAGCTTTGCTGGTCGTCGGTCTTCTTGGGAGCGGAGTTGTCAACCTTGATCTGAGCCTCCGGCTTCAACGTACGCAGCGCTTTATAACTGCCCACCACAATCTCGTCGCCTGGCTGCAAACCATCGGTGATCTCAATATCCGTAATTCCGCTGATTCCCGTCTTCACCGGCTTGAAGAACGCTTTTTTTCCATTAATGACGAAGACTCCCTGAATCTCTTCTTTCTTCGGATCACCACTGGAAGTGGGCAGCGGAGCAGCTAGAGCGCTTCCGCTGCTGCTGCCGCTGGGATTCTTCTTCGCATCATCCAGATCCTTGCGCGAACGTACCGCGAGCGCCTGAATGGGAATTGCAATCACGCTCTTCTTTTCCGCGGTTTTAATTTTGGCCGTGGTGGAAAGTCCAGGGCGCAGATTCTCTGGAGGATTATCCAAGGTGACCACAACTTTGAAGTCTTTTGCTTCTTGAGTACTGGTTGTGGACTGCGTGGTCGTAAGCCCCGAACTGCGCAGCACGGCCTGCGAGCCGATCTCCGTGACCTTACCGTGGAAAACTTTCCCGGGCACCGCGTCGATGGTCACGTCGGCATCCTGGCCCATACGCACGCTAACGATATCCGTTTCGTCGACTTTTACTTCCGCGGTGACTACGGACATATCCGAGAGTGTCATGATGAAGCTGCCCGTAGCGTTCTGCATTCCCATTACGACATAGTCTCCTACACGCTCTGGCAGGTAGCTCACGATCCCATTGATCGGCGATATGTAGGTCGTCTTGTGCAGGATGTCCTTTGTGTGCACGAGCACGGCGCGGCCCTGGCTTACCTGCGCCCGCGTTTGATCCAATTGCGCTTTCAGAGACTGCACACGCGCGCGCGCCGAGTCCACCGAAGCGACTGCCCCGTCGTTTGTGGTTTTCCGTTGATCGAAATCCTGTTTGGGGATCAGGCCATCTTTGAAGAGGCCTTGTCCACGATCGTAATCGAGCTTGGCCTTCTCCAGATTGGCTTGCTGCAAGATCAAATCCGACTGTGCTGCTTTGTAGCTGGCCTCCGCGGCCTGCACGGCGGACTCCGATGAAGTGACTGCCGCTGATTGCGCGTCTACGTCCGCGTTAGCCTGTATGTTCTCCTGCAGCAGCAACTTGTCACCCTTCTTTACGTGATCGCCTTCCTTGACAAATATTTCGGTGATTCTGCCGTATCCCTGTGCGCTCACGTTCGTATAGGTCGTCGGCTTGACTTCGCCGGAGGCAGTGACGAGAGAGATTAAGGTGTCCTGTTTGGCGACCCTGGCGGTCTGCACAGTAACAACACCCTTGTTCGCTTGGTTGACGCTGTAAAGGACTATGCCAGCCCCGACGACGACTACAGTGGCGCCGATAGCCACTTTTTGCCACATCTTCATGACCGTTGCTTCCTTTTCATGTCTCTCCAGACCACCACTCCCGCAAACTTTGGCGATCGTCTTGGCGGAGACACTTCGTAATACGGAATATGACCGTTTCTACCTATTGATACGCCCTTTATGGGCTAAATGTTTCGCACGAGCGGCTCCACGGCTGACCCGGCCAACCCGAGCACGACCTGACACCCCAAAATCCCGTGTCGGGAAATCGGATGCAAGGCACCTGTCACCGCTGAGCTTCTCATTTTAGAAACAATTTCTGCGAAAAGATATCGTTACACTCGCCGAAGCCGCCAGAGCTGCCCTCATCATTGGACGCAAGAAGATGGCCAAGCGTCGTTCGAAAAAGCGTGAAAATATTGTATCAGAAGCGCTTATCGCGACCCATTTTTCTTCCGCTTCGTGATATGCCTTGAGCTTGGGCGCATCTTTTGCCTGCCCCAACCGCAGAGAGGTGGCAGAGTGGCTAAATGCGGCGGTTTGCTAAAATCTACCTGCCCTGTTCGTACTTACCACGTTTCACATCTTTTGAATAA
>WNFH01000191.1_pt1 | contig 41101 bp, 27 predicted proteins | sample 5400411 | NCBI WGS metagenome assembly WNFH01 (sample SAMN13153347, study PRJNA577476) | soil metagenome | isolation source: 200 cm saprolite under Douglas fir tree site 2 hole 3 | place: USA:California | collected 2015-04-18 | reverse complement strand
AGCTGGGCCATGAGCGCAACGTCTTCTTCCATCCGGTGATAATGATCCGCCGCGATCTCGCCTGTCTGGCCCTGGTATGTAGTGCCGGGCATGGCGGCAAAGCGGTCCCACATAGAAAGGGCACGCCCGTCTTCATGCACCGCTCCCTCTATCTGGTAGGCTGAGGTAGCGGCACCCCAGAGAAAATCGGGCGGGAAGGCAGCAGTCGCCGGAGCTGACTGCGCACCTGTACGGGGTCTTGACATGGATGCAGTATCGTTGCTAATGCTCATCAATTCTCCTCTACAAGGCACCTTTTGTGGGGCCTGTTGATAGGACTATCTTTTTCTTTTCTGACAACAAGCGCCTGCGCTGTGGCCGCTCGGCCCGCAGGCGAGGATTCGCCAGCTGGTCAATACCGAAATTGATAAATGTTAAGCCTGCGCAGAGCACGGCTACGCATAATCCCGCTGGAACGAATTGCCACCATTTTCCTACTATAAGCGCCCCGTTATTCTGTGCCCAGTACAGGATTACTCCCCAGCTAGCCCGAGACGTGTCGCCCAGCCCAAGAAACTCCAGGGCGACCTCGGCGCCTATTGCGTACACAAAGGTGCCGATAAAGGTAGAAGCAACCAGTGCTACTTCATTGGGCAGTATTTCAGCAAAAATGATGCGCAGGGAGCTTTCACCAGATGCGCGCGCAGCTGTCACGAACTCGCGCTCTTTTAATGAGAGCGTCTGCGCACGTAAGACACGCGCTCCATAACTCCAGGATGTAAAGAGCAAGACCAGCGCGATCACAAACTCATTTTTATTAGCAGCGTTGGCGCTGGCTAAAGAAGCGAGCACAATAGTAAGCGGCAGGCCAGGTAAGACCAGGAAAACGTTGATGATCAGGGAGAGCACGTCATCAACGATGCCGCCAAAGTAGGCAGAGCTCAGACCGAAAAAAACCTGCAAGACAGTAGAGCCGATGGCCGCGCTGAAGCCAACCAGTAAAGAGATGCGCGCTCCGTAGACGATCTGGGCAAACATATCCTGGCCCAGGCCCGTTGTGCCTAAGATGTGTGCGGACGACGGAGGAAGTGAGCCAGTAACTACACTTGCATTGGGGTCATAAGGTGTCAGAAGCGGTGCCGCAAGCGCTATCAGCACAAAAAAGGCCACAACTCCTACGCCGGCGGCGATTTTGGGATTGGACGTTATGGCACCGAGGATAGCGCTTCTACGTCCTTTCACTCTATCCAGGATAGTGGAGGAATCGATCTGCTGATTTGTTAAATTTGTTACTTGCATCGCTTAGTTCCTCCCCTGCCGTACGCGTGGGTCAAGGAACGCGTAGATCAGCTCGGACAGGAAATTCGCGATGAGCACGGCGAGAGCGATCACCAGGAAACATCCCTCAACCAGGGCGTAATCGTTGCCTTGAACGCCTTTATACAATGCGAAGCCGATACCAGGATAGTTGAAGACTATCTCTGTGAGCAAGGAGCCGCTGACTATCAGGCCCAATGAGATAGAGAAGCTGGTAATACTGGGCAAAATCGCGTTGCGGGCCGCGTAATTAAACATCACACGTCTTTCAGGCAGGCCCTTGGCCTGTGCCATCAGAACGTAATCTTCTGAAAGCGTTGTGATCATCATATTGCGCATAGTTAGTACCCAGCCGGCCAGCGAACCGATGACAAGCGTGGTGACCGGAAGAATGGCATGTTGAACGACGCTGCTGATGAAATCGATGCTCCAGCCAGGAGTAACACTGAACACGTCGTAACCACTATCGGTTGGGAACCAGTTCAGGTTAACGCCAAAAAGGTAAACCAGCCCCAGGGCCATCCAGAAATAGGGAACGGCAGAGAAAAACGTCAGGATTGGGGGCACAGCAGTATCGTACCAGGAGCCGCGCTTCCAGGCGATCAACATGCCGACCAGGGTGCCGATGAAAAAGCTCAGTATGAGAGCCGCCCCGACCAGGCCTATGGTCCAGGGTAAACTTTCTCGGAGGATATTTATGACCTGCGAAGGAAATTGCGAGGTTGAGATGCCCAGATTACCATGCAGTAAGCCGTTCAGATAAGCGAAGTATTGCTTCCAGACAGGTACATTTGGGTTCACACCAAATTCTGCCCGGATCGCATCGATTTGTGCACGAGTTACCTGCTGTGTCTGGAGCCTTGCGATGTAGGCTTCGGCTGGATCGCCCGGCATCAAGCGTGGGATGATGAAATTGAACGTTACCGCAGCCCAAAGTGCTACCAGGTAGAAGCCCGCGCGCCTCAAGAGAAAGCGCATCACATATCTCCTTTGAAGTAAGGTATGAAGAGGCATTCCGCCAGGTGCATGCTGACCTTTAGGGATGCCCGTGTAGTATCTGTCCATCCATCTCCCGGCAATGCGGGAGATGGATGGACAGACTAGAAGAACGCGCTACGACTAGGAGGCTGGCTTCAGATGAAGAATGACGTTCTCTGCATCGGGCATATTGTAAGGAGCGCCTGAATCATACGAATTGCTCGCATCAGGCCAGCCCATCCAGTTCGTCGTCGTGTATTCATCCCAGTAGACGTTGACGGTCAGCGGAAGAACTGGCAACTGACTCACCATGATATCCTCTATGCCGGCGATAGCCTGCTTTTGAGCATTGGGGTCACTGGACCCCTCATACTGCGCGATCAGCTTATCAGTCTGAGCGGAATACCCATGACTGCTAGACGCGTCCCAGCGCTCGAAATTGGTGCCGACGACCGCCTGTCCAGGACGGGCCGAATTAGCGCTGCTCAGCATCGCCTGGTAGGGGAAGTACGGAGTGGGACCGCTATTCGTCCAACTAATAGCAGCATCATAACTGCCGGTCGAGATGGCGTTGTAATACGGTGTGTAGCCGCTCTCCGAATTGACTGTCGCTTTGATACCAGCAGCATTCAGGTCATTCACGATAAACTGAACGTCCTGGTCCCAGTCGCTCCAACCATTGACAACGTCCACTGTCATAGTGAATTCTTTCCCACTGGCATTGCGATAGAAGCCATCGCTCCCCTTGGTGTAGCCGGCCTGTTGCAGGTAACTGCCGGCCTGGTTGGCGCTGTACTGGAAAGACATGCTGGCATACTGCGACGAGATCCAGTCAGTAAGGGTGGGCACAATGACACCGGTTGGATTGGCAACCCCGGCATATTTAGCCACGCCCTGCGGCAATTGACTACGATTAATCGCCGCGTTGATCGCTTTACGGACCAGGAGGTTATTGAATGGAGCCTTCTGCAGGTTCAGGTAAAGCATGACGGTATTACTCGCAGCAAACCACGTGTGATTGTGCTGCGGATCCTTCCCCGTAAAGAGGGGGTCGTAGTCGGGATTCCAACCGGTACCCATCCAGTCGAGCTTGCCCTGGATCATATCAGTGATAGCTGTCGTGTTGTCTTTGATCGAGGGGACCTGGATCGTTGGAACCTGTGGCTTTGTGCCCCAGTAATTAGGGTTACGCTGGTAGGTAATCAGGTTGGGATCGTAATGGCTGAGCAAATAGGGACCGGTGCCAACAGGATTGTTGTCATTGGCGAACTTGACCGGGTCACTGCTGATATTTGCCCAGATATGCTGGGGCACGATGAAAACCTGGTCACCAATACGGAAGAGCGCAGTGCTATCCGCGTGCTGCAGCGTGAATACCACTGTACTGCTATCAGTCGCAGCAACACTCTTGATCAGAGGCAATACCCCATTCTGGTCAAGAGCAGGATGCGCCTTCATCAGGTCAAAGGTGAACTTGACATCCGCGCTTGTGAGAGCCTGGCCGTCATTCCATTTCACCCCGGGGCGCAGAGTGAACGTCAACTGCGTCAGATCGCTGGAGTATGAATTGCTGGAGGCCAACCAGGGCGTTGTCTGACCAGTATACAGGTTTGTGAAGTAGAGTGTTTCGTACAGCAGACCTTGTGCTCCAAAGTCGCCACCCTGGTTGGTGTCAAAGAATGGGTTAAAGAGATCGGGGTTGGGTTGCCCCGGAGCAGAGAGCACGCGCAGTGTTGTTGCTCGATTTGTCGTTGTAGTGCTGCTGCTGCTGCCGCCCCCGCAGGCGGCCAGCAGCATAACCAGCGCGAGCAGCAGCGAGAAGAACGCTACGGCCCGGCGGTTCCGGTGCGGTGAAGATGCTAGATTGGGAGTCATGTTTAACCTCCTAACGCTGGAAAAACGAATCATTCGACGATCCACATAGGTTGAGAAGCCTCTTGCTTCCAGGACATACCGTAAAAAGGACAAAAGGACAACCTGACAACGGTACAACACGGTTTACGCATTGATACAATCCGTTGAGCCTTGAAATCCACAAAATCAGACTGCGAGTGTCTTACTTACCAGTGGTTCGTGAATGTTGAGTTCAGCGAACGCCCGGTTGGGTCGAGAGAGAGCTAAAGGAAGAGAACAAGGGCCTGCACTCACCCCTTTCTTATTCAATTGTGGCGCGGTGGGAGGCGCCACAGGACGCACGCACGATAAGGCTGGCCGGCATTTTGATGCGAATCGGTTCAGAGAAATTTGACGAGGGTACTCCAGGGACGCGACCGTTGTTGTTCAAGCCGTTCATGGGGCGGAGCGCGTCCACCAGCGCCAGGAGCATTTCGCTGGCGCGGCGGCCCATCTCATAGAAAGGCTGCCGGACGGTTGTCAGTGCTGGTTCCATGTGAGCGGATGCAGGGTTATCGTCGAAGCCAACTACTGCTATGTCCCCCGGAACGCGTAGACCCCGCTGCTCCGCTGCCGAAATGACGCCATAGGCCATATAATCGCTACCGGCGAAGATGGCTGTGGGACGTTTTTCGGCTGGGAGATCAAAGAAGGCGTTGGCGCAGGTGCGCCCGGTTGGGGGCGTGAAATCGCCTTCTCGCACAAGGGCAGGATCGAGAGGAATGCCAGCCTCGTTCAGCGCATCGCAGTAGCCCAGGTAGCGTTCATGCGACACCTGGTACTTGAGCGGACCCTGGATATGAGCGATACGGCGATGCCCCAGGCCAATCAGGTGACGGGTGGCCTCAAAGGCGCCCACGCGGTTATCGACGCTGATCCAGGGTGTTCCCTCAGGCGGTATCCCCTGGTCGTCGATCAGCACAACGGGAAAGTCGCGTGAGTGCAGTTCCGCCAGGTGCTTCGCCGAGGGACCCGGGAAGACGGCAAGGAGGCCAGCCGCCAGCCGGGTCCCAACGATGCGGTCAATGACATCACTGCGATCTTTCTCATGATTCACATCGTTGATGCTATACAGGATGAGTTCATACGAGGTACTACCTACGACTTCGCCAACGCCTCGCATCAGTTCGGGGACAAGCGGCCAGGTTAGAGAAGGTACCAGGGCGCCAAGGAGGCGGCTGTGCCTGCCAGCCAGGCCGGAAGCTGCGATGTTGGGCACAAAGCCCTGCTCTTCCATAATGCGCAGGATGCGCTCACGAGTTGCCAAATCCACATCCGGCTTCTGATTCAGCACGCGCGAGACGCGCGATATCCAGGATCGTCAGCTTCTTGGCCATAGCACACCTTCTCGATGGGTCCTCTTGAGGAAGGCCACCGGAAAAATATCTCGTAACCGTTCACGGTACCGTTCACGTAAACGATTACGAGAAGTATACCTGATGAATAAAGCTATTGTCAATAGATGAGGCCACCAATTTCTGACGCCGGAAAGTAGGCAGAGCGGTGCGTGTTCCATGAGCCCTGGTGCAAAATCAATTGACCTATTTGGTAATCCGGTGTATCGTGTCTCCTGTGAAAGGCCTGTGGAGTTGTGTGGAGCTGGCTGGCCTCACCCCCTCTCCATCTTTGATGGAGAGGGGGTGAAGGTGACTGCTCGATCCGCTTTGAGGGTACTGCAATCAATTAGGCCGGCATGCCGGCTTCAACCCAGCGGCGAAATTGGGTGACCTGCTCCTCGGGCCACTCGCGGTCGCACGGCATGCTGCCGTCCGTGAGTCGCTCGAGGATGTCCTCCGCGTGCGCGCGGACATCGTGGTAGTTCCAAAGGTCGAAGGCGAACTCCATTGAGTCCCTGTCGCTCTCAAGGAATAGCGGCTGGATGTCTCGTGCAAAGCTGAGAGTGCTCCCATCAGTCGCCATGGTCGTGCTCCTTTTCCATTTCTATTACTTGTTACTTTTACTTGTTACTTGCCGGAAGAGACCCGTGCTCCAACGGTCCAGTCGTCTCCTAATGATGTTTGCCAACCGAATGGGGTAATCATACCCCTTGGGACGCGTGCGTCCCCGGCGTTCTGTAGGGACAAGGGGCGGATGCGGAGAGGGGTGGGGGCCTTGTGCTTGTCCTGGTGAATGGCGAGTCCGCCAGGGTTTCATGCTGACTCGTTGGATCCTCTCACCCGGACGAGGACAAGCACAAGGCCCAATACTGTTCAAATATGTGCAATGGCACGCTCAATTCTATTGATTCTAGCTCTGCCATACACGCTCAGATTCTCCTTATTTGAACAGTATTGAGCACAAGGCCCCCTCATCCACCCCACCCCACCCCTTGTCCCTACAGGACGGCTTACGTCTATTGCTGCATTCGGTCGTCTCCTACAGGGCCTGAAAGGTGATCGGCAGCGATCTGATCACAAAAACGAGCCCGGCATGGACCGTAATCGGGACACCCTCCACTCGTTGCAGGTCTCGTAGTTGTTCCAGCATCATGGGGAGGGCGATCCTGGCTTCCAGGCGAGCCAGCGGAGCCCCCACGCAGTAGTGGATGCCGTGACCAAAGGCCAGGTGGCGATTGGGCTCGCGCTCGATATCAAACCGGTCAGGATTTTGAAACTGGGCCGGATCGCGGTTGGCCGAGGCTGTCCAGGCCAGCACGAGCTGGTCGGCCGGAATGCGTTGCCCTCCTAGTTCGACCTCGGCTCGTGTCTGCCGGAAGAGAAACCAGACCGGCGGCAGGTAGCGAAGCACCTCCTCTATCGCCGTGGGCATCAGGGTGGGCTCGCGCATCAGCCGTTCCATGGAGTCGGGGTAATCCGTCAGGCACACGATGGCGTTGGTAATCAAGTTCTTCGTGGTCTCCTGCCCGGCGGCCAGCAGCAGAAAGCAAAAACTGACCAGTTCAGCCTCGCTCAATCGCTCGCCGTCCACTTCAGCCACGCTCAAAGCGCTGATCAGATCTTCGCGCGGAGCGCGCCGCCGCTCTTCCAGCAACCTGGAGAAGTAGTCAGACATCTCCTCTCGCTGGGAGCGTCCAGCTTCCCGCCGCGAGGCGGCAGCATCGGAACTGTCGACGCGCGCCCATCGTTGGAAGATATCCCAATCTTCGGGCGGCACGCCAAGCATCTCCGCGATGACTTTGGCGGGTAAAGGGAAGGCGATGTCCGAGACAACATCCATCTTACCGCGTGATTTTACCTCATCCAGCAGTTCCTGGGTGATCTGGGCGATCCGATCCGATAGGCGAGCTACCGTTCGTGGAGTAAACGCCTGGTTGACCAGGTTGCGCAATTTGCGGTGATCGGGTGGATCCTTTGCGACTAACGTATTTTGAAGGAATGAGCCGGTCAGCCCAAAGGCCTGCGAAGAAAAGTGGGTATAATCAGTCAGGACCTGCGACACCTCTTCATAACGAAAGGCGTGCCAGGTGCGCCCGTCGTAAAAGACGGGATCGCTGGAGCGCATCTCCTCGAACCAGGCGTAGGTTTGGGGAGTCTCTTCGAGCGCGTGGGGGCGGAACAGAGCCAGTGGTTGTGAATGAAATCTCGGTTGTTGTTGCATATGTCATCCTTTTTTTCGTAGCTTGTGTGCGGAATCTTTAGCATTCCTCCTTCAAACTTTAAGCTCGAAAGTCAAGGTTGTCAATGGGAAGAGGTACCGGGTCAGGGCGCTTTAAACGTTCAAGAGGCATTGGGGGCGGACACCCCCGGCAATCAAGCGCCCTGTCTTGTTACTCCTCGCTATCGAGTTCGCCGCGCCACAGGCGGCGCATCTCTTCGTTTGTAGCCAGCAGTTCGGTAAGCGTGCCTTGCGCATCGATTTTGCCGCCTTTGAGGACGATGATGTGATCGGCACGCTGTAGAGCTGCGCGGCGGTGCGTGACCACCAGGCAAGTCACCGCTTTCTGGGCAAAGACGCGTTCCCACAAGGTATGTTCGGTCTCCACATCAAGCGCGCTTGACAGGTCGTCGAAGACGAGTAGTTCCGGGTTGCGAACAAACATACGCGCAGCAGCAGTGCGTTGCGCCTGACCGCCAGAAAGGCGCATACCTCGTGGCCCGATCGCGGTGTCCAGTCTGTACGGCATCTCCTGGATATCCTGTTCCAGCACGGTGGCGTGAATAGCTCCCGGCAGATCGGCTCTGTCTTCCGGGATACCCAGCAGGATATTGTCGCGCACCGTAGCACTGAACAGGCGCGGGATCTGAGGAGTATAGGCTGTGTGCGGCGGTTTGAAGAAATCTGTGGGATTGGCGATGCGCTCACCGTTCCAGTAGACCTCACCGCTCTCCTTCGGTAACAGTCCGAGCAGCGTGCGCAACAGGGTCGTTTTGCCCGAACCGATGCGCCCAGTAACGACGGTAAACGAGCCGTATGGGATGCGCAGGTCGATGCCGGTAATCCCCCGGTCTGTGCCAGCATAGTGATAGCTAAGTCCGCGTACTTCCAGCATATCGAACCTGCGCTCTGGCATAGCTGCTGTGGATGGCGGTTCGGGCAATGCTCCACGTTCGTAGATCGGTGCGTGCTCTACCAGGACGCCCGGCTGCTCATCGGGGATCAGTTCAACCATGCGTTTGATAGAGACCTCCTGCTGTTTGTAGTCACCAATAAACATGCCCCATGTCGCGGGCAAGCGCGTCGTAAACCAGAGGTAGTACACAAAGAGCGCGAAGTCGCCGACAGTGAAAGTCTTTGCGGCCATTGCCTGAGCCGCGAGCAGCAGCGTAATGCCGATGCCGAAGGAGACGGCATTATCGGAGATTGACCCAAGGAGTTCACCAAACAGGCGGTCGCGCAGCATAGCTTTACGGCGGGCGTCATTAAGCGTGCGGAAATGGCCGATTACGTCCTTTTCAGCGTTAGCGACTTTCACCGCCTGTACCGCGGAGAAGAGTTCTCCCAGGAAACCGATGACGTTGCCGGTCGCTTCACGAGCAGCATGGCGATAACGATGAATTCGGCTCCAGGCAAGGCGTGCTACGATGATGGAGAACGCCAGCGGCAGGAAAATGACCAGTGTGATCGTCAGATTGATGCGTGCCATAATGATAACTGCGATCAGCGACGAGATGGTCTGCCCGGCCATATCGGGAATCCACAGCGGGAAGTCCGAGGTCTCGTCGACATCATGATCGTAGCGGCTAATAGCGTCGCCCACCGAGACTGGCAACGGCAAGGCACCGGGACGGCGCAGCGCGCTGGCGAAGAGATTGAAACGCAGCAGCGCTCCCGTTGTATAGCGGAAGGTAACGTCGCCCCATATCTCGCCAAAAGATGCCGCCTGTCGTACCAGTTCGATGGAGATGTAGAGGGCGATCAGTTCCCACAGTCCAATGGTGACCGGGGCCGCTCCCGTGATGGCATCGAAGACCGCCTTCTCGATGAGACCGGGTATCACCTGAATAATGAAAAACGACATGTGAAAGATGCTGAAAACCATGTACGGCCAGGGCCGGTAGCGGACGAGTTGCCAGTTGAACGGCCAGGTTGGCAGAGTGCGCTGCTGCTCTCGCGATGGTGATGCGCTCATGCCATCACCTCCTGCAATCCAGTCTGGAGCAGACGGGAAAAACGTGAGTTCGGGTCGTTTGCCAGGGCGATGCGAGGTCCGTACTCAACGATATGCCCATGCTCCAGGATCATGATGTCATCGGCGCGCTGCACCGTTTGCAGGCTATGTGCAATGACCATGCCGGTGCGACCCGCCAGCAAGCTGTCTACCGCGCGCTCCAGGAGCCGCTCTGTGAGCGGGTCCAGGCGCGACGAGGCTTCATCTAGGATCACGAGTCCGGGATGTTTGAGAAAGACGCGCGCGAAGGCCAGCAATTGCGCTTCACCTGCCGATAGCCCCTGACCCCCGGCTCCCAGTCGCGTATCCAACCCCTGTGGCAGCGATTGCAGCCATTGCCACAGATCCAGCTCTTTGAGCGCTTGCTCGATGCGTTCATCGCTGATGCGCCTGTTGAAAAATGTCAAATTGTCGCGGATGCTGGCATGGAAGAGTTGCACATCTTGCGTAACCATGCCGACATGGCTGCGCAAATCTTCCAGAGCCACAGCGCGAAGCTCCTTTCCATCGAGGTAGATACCTCCCGTAGCAGGATCGTGCAGGCGGAAGAGCAGGCGGGCAATCGTCGTTTTGCCGCTGCCGGTGCGTCCGAGCAATCCCAGCACTTTGCCCGGCTGAAGTTGGAAAGAGATGTCTTGCAGGACGTTCTGCTGTCCATCATAGCTGAAAGTGACGGAGCGGAATGCGACTCCCAGCGCATTGCTCGGCAGCGTGGTGTGTCCCTGGTCCTGAAGACGCGACTGAATATGAAAAAGCTCCTCGACGCGTTCGATGCTGGCGGATGCTTGTTGCAGATCTTCGACTTGCTCCTTAATGGTTTGCAGAGGCGTGGAAAGCATACCGATGTAGTACACAAACAGGTAGGCAGTGCCAATAGTGATCTGATGCTGGATGTACAGGTATGCTCCCAGGGCCAGCCCGGCTGTGTAGCCGATGACATACAGGAAGTTGGTGCTGAAGAAGGTCAGATTGCTCACAAGCCGTGCGCGACGATACGTTTCAAGCAGGCGGCGCAGAAAGGAGAACAGGAGACGCGTGACGTATGGCTCCGCTCCTGCCGCGCGAATATCCTCCATTCCTGTCAGGTGCTCTTCCAGGAAGCCATAAAATTCGGCGTTGGCCTGGCGCTCACTTGCCCATTGTTTGACAGCGACCTTCTGCAACAGGCGTAGAGTAACAAACATCAGGATGCTGTACAGCGTGAGAGTAATGCCCACGCGCCAGTCCTCGCGCCATAGAAGCAGCAGGACGCCGCCGATCAAGAGCGCATTTCCTAACACCTGGATGATGAATTGTGAGAAGAAGCCGGCTAGCGTCGTCACATCGCTATCGATACGCTCGATCAACTCGCCCGGCGTGTGCGTCTTGTGAAAGGACATGTCCAGGCGCAGGCAGTGCAGCGCAAGGTCCGCGCGTAAGGCATTGGTAGCCGTCCAACCGACGTTTTCGGCGGTATAGGTGGAAGAGAAGGCGACTGTACGCTGTAGAAACGCGATAGCGAGAAAGAGTCCTGCTGCGATCAGCAGGGCTGAAAGAGGACTGCCCGCCTGCGTTGCGTCGATGAAGTAACGTATCACCTGCGGGTTGATTAATTGCAGCGCTAAATTGCTCATCAACAGGATCGAGAGCAAGACGACACTGCGCCATTGCGGTTTGAGGTACGTCACCAGCAGACGCCAGTAGTGGCCAAACTGAGTATGCATAAGTTGTAGTCATTCCTTTCGCTCGGTGCGTTAAGCGCAATCAAGCCTTATGCTCATGCGATGAGGGTGCCTGCGGTGAGGGGAGAGGTGACCCTGAACGTTGTCTCCATGATGGCGGGCGGTTGTGCAGGCGACGAGAAGCCACAGGGAGGCGCACCGGAGACCAAAAGCGAAAGGAAAAAGCAGACAGAAACGGTTGCTGCCTGTTTAGAGGTGTGATAATTGTGGTACGAAAAGATAACATGCAGACACAGCATGCTCTCTCGTAGTGACCGTGCTCAGTTTTGGCTCAGGCACACTTAGTTGGACCACACCCTGGTGATGACTGACATGATGTTTGCTAAACCTCCAATAAATCTATTGCTAGAAGAGTAGCATATTTCTGGGAGACATTCAAGCAAGAGCATTGAATTGGCTCAGCCTGCGTCGACCTCATGGCTGTAGCTTTTCTCCTCTCTCTTTTTAGAGTGGATGGTAATGACCTTCGGCGCACATTTACGAACAAGAAAAGAGAAGATGCTATGAGCTTGCAATACGACCATCAACATCTGAGCGCTATTCTTGAGGCCACTCGCGCTGCTGCCCTCGAGTTTCTAGAGAGTCTTTCTACACGGTCTGCCGGTTGTGCCCCCGAGCCGCTCCCGCACGATGTCTTGCCAGAAGAAGGATTAGGAGCGCTGGGTGCGCTCTCAGCATTCCGGGCAAAATATGAAGCCTTGCTTTCGGCATCTGCTGGCCCACGTTATTTAGGCTTTGTGACGGGCGGCACTACCCCGGCAGCTCTGACAGGAGACTGGCTCGTCTCATCGTACGATCAAAATGTGGGGAGCGACGGTGACTCGATTGCAACGACGGTTGAACGCGAGACACTGGGATTGCTGCGCGCGCTCTTCGCCCTTCCCGAGTCCTTTGACGGGGCCTTTGTCAGCGGAGCGACACAGGCCAATTTCGTCGCGCTTGCCACGGCGCGCCAGTGGGCAGCCGCGCGACTTGGGATGGATGTCTCCGAACAGGGATTGTGGAATATGCCGCCTGTTCCTGTGCTTGGTGGATCGCCTCACGCCAGCATCTTGAAAGCGTTGTCGATGCTGGGCATGGGGCGACAGGTGCAAGACGGTCGTCATAACTACTGATAGACACGGCTATTTCGCCAGAATTCTTCACCGGCGCACGGCCTTCAATGCGCGCATATACCGCTCGGCTGATCGAAGGACGGCATCATGCGCGGAATGCGCCACGACGCGCTCGAACCAGGCGCCATACAACCGCTCGAACTGGTACGGTGCAATCGTTTCCTTGATACGCAGTACCTCGGCAGCAGGAAGCGGAATCAGGTTGGGATAGCTGTACATAAAGCTGACCCACCGGCGGTCCGCGACGACTTGAATAATATCGCCCGAGAGCAGCACGCCTTTCCCGCCGGCTCCCTCTTTCCAATGCAAGACCGTGCCGCCGGGAAAATGGCCGCCCAACCGGATCAAGGTGATGCCATCCGCGAGCGCATAGGTTTCCCCCGACCAGAACCGGATGCGCTCGCTTGGCCGCATCACCCATTCTCGGTCTGCCTCGTGTAAGTAGATGGGAGCGTCAAAACGGTCGGCCCATTCCACCATTGTCGAGTAGTAATGTGGGTGTGAGATGGCAATGGCGCTGAGACCCCCCAACCGCTCGATTCCCGCGGCCGTTTCATCATCGATCAGGCTCATGCAGTCCCACAGGATATTGCCGCGTTCGTCTTGCACCAGCAAGGCGCGCTCGCCGATGGCGAAGGAGGGGGTGGTCCCGATGCCGATCAGACCCGGCTCATGCTCCCTGAACTCGTTGCGATAGCCGTCCTGCTGCATTTGGGTGAGCGTTGTCCACTGCTGTCCATTGTATCCTACATACTGGCGTTCATCACAGCAGATTGGACACGCCTCTGGCTGCCGCTCGCCCGGCGCAAACTGCGTTCCGCACGTCTTACAAATCCACTTTTCCATGTAAAGAACTGCATCTGACATGTTTTGTCCTCTCATGCTCACACACCCTCTATCTCCTCTACTTGCTCCTCTATGATTGCCTGTTCGTTATGTTTGTTCAAAGAGTGTTGATAGTACAGGATATTTAAGAGTAAAACCCCGGCAAGGATAACCACTGCAATAAGGTAGGGGTATACTTGACCGGCAAAAAGAGGAGCATTGTTGGCCAGCACGAATGCTGCTCCTGCAAAACAGACACTCTCGAGCAAGGCAACCGTAAAACAAACAATAAATGTCGTGCTGCCGAGTCGTTCACCGGCAGGGATAGTCTTCAAGCGCCAGCGGAACGCGCGCTCAATCCCTGGCATCTGTCGTTGGAATTGCCGGATATAGAACTCTTTGATCACATTCATGCAGATTACGCTCTCACGCCACGCTTGACGTAGCCGGATAAGCTTCACAAAGAACGCGATGCCAACTATCCCCGTGATCAGCAGCAGGAGGATTGCTACTGGACGCAAGTAGCTGTTTGCGCTTCCACCCAGTTGATAGATCGCGCCCAATCCAGAGGCGATAACACCAATGAGTAATAAGTAGATATTAAACATACGTGCGCGATCTTCCATCGCCTGATATGCAGCGACGCTTGCATAATTGAACTCCTCGAGCAGCATGTTCTCGATATTGAGCGTCGTATCAAGCTTATCGACAGCGTGAGTCACCTTCTCGCCTTCGCGATAAGGTGCAGGGCGAGGATTGGGCATATTGGTTGCATCACGAGGCATGGCTTGTTCTCCTATTGCAAGGAAGATGTCTCATTGATTTTTGACTTTTGATTTATTATACACTTAAATGGCATTGCCAGAAGCATACGTAGGGACTTAATTCTCTTCAACCCGGCGCGGTTGAAGACCTTTGGCATCCCGTAAAAAGTGTCCGCGAGCCGACAGCCGAGCAGCAGCAAGGATTTAAAAGCGCACTTTTTCTGACCGACCCCAGCACACACAATGCCATAACGAACTGAATCAGGTCGAACCACACCTACACAGGACAGCCGTTCACGACAACGGTAAGGATGTGGAACAAAAGCGGTGGTTTCTCGCTCTAAACAAGCAGACGTTTGGACGAATCGTCTGGTTCTGAGGAGATCGCATATGGCACGATGGTTCGCGAGTATTGTCACATCTACGTCTGTGGTTGGTCTGGCCACCGGAGGCGTCATGTTGGTCCTTGGCCGTCGCTTCATTGAGGAGTTTACGCGTCCCGGCGTCACCGTCGAGCAAGGGACATCGCAGTGGGGCGGCTGGACCTTTCCCGAATCGGTGGTTGAACCTCCCACTGCGTTGCAGCGCGCTGTGATGTTCCAATCGGCGGACGGCGCACTCTTACGCGGAGAGTTTTGGGCGCAGACGCGCAGCGCGCCGACGATCATTATCAGCCATGGGTTTCATTTACCCAGCGTGCATTTCCGCTCGGTCGCCGCGCTCGAATATGCACACGGCGCGAACATTTTGTTGTTTGATTACCGTGGTCATGGTGAGAGTTCGCTCGTTCCTACAACATGTGGCAACGCAGAGATCAACGATCTGCTTGCCGCTGTGGATATCGCGATGAGCCAGGCGGAAACCGTGCGCGGCCAGGTCTATATCCACGGATTTTCGATGGGGGCTGCCGTTGCGATTTTGCTGCCGCCGCACGCTGCCGTCGCGGGTATCATCGCCGATAGCTCCTATGCGCGTCTGGACGAGATGATCCGCATGATCATCGCCCAGATCCTCGATCAGCAGACAGCCGGATGGCACGGCCCAGTGCGGGTCCTGCGGACCTTTATTCCTTCGCTGACCCGCCTGATATTGCTGGGGGGACAGCTCCTGTTTCACGCACGCTATCGCTATCCGCTGGTGGCGCGCCCTGATCAGGCGATCGGTGACCATACCGTCAAGCAGATGTTGCGCGCGACTGGTCCCATGCCGCCACCGATCCTCCTGATTCACGCCGAGGAGGATCCTTTGATAGCGCTCCACCATGCCCACCGCCTGGTAGTAGCGGCCCGCGCGGCTGGGCGATCGATTCAAGCGTACTACACGCCCTGTGCCATCCATTGTGGCTCTTATGGACATGATCCGCATCGGTACATGGCCCTGATCCAGGAGTTCGTAGCGCTGATGAATTTTGACGACCGAATGCAGCAAGAGACGTAAGCCGTCCTGTAGGGACAAGGGGTGGGGTGGGGTGGATGAGGGGGCCTGGTGCTTGTCCTCGTCCGGGTGAGCTGATCCAACGGGTCAGCATGAAACCCTGGCGGACTCGCCATTCACCAGGACAAGCACCAGGCCCCCACCCCTCTCCGCATCCGCCCCTTGTCCCTACAGAACGCCGAGGACGCAAGCGTCCCGATGGGCGTGATTACCCTCTTCGATTGGTAAAATTCATTAGGTGATGGTTGGCACGAGCGGCAGGTCAGGATGAAGTGGTCAACACTGGGGACCTTGACGCCATACATAACCATTTTGCCGATATTGTGCAAACGACGCGCATCGTCGTCCCGATGCGCGTCGTAAACAATTGCGCTTTCGCAAGGATACCGCTTCCTACCTGGTGGCTCTTGAAGAGATCCTTCTCAAGACGAGTTTGCCGGCCTGGTATTTAAGGACTATGATGAAGGCATGGCACGGAAATGTGTAGCAACAGCGAATATGAAGTGCGAAACGAACTTCTCTAGAGAAGGGAGTGACGGATACATGAAAAAAATCTTCTGGATCATTGGAGGGTCAATCCTCCTGGTAGGCGCTATCACGTTTGGCTCGTACTTCGCTGGCCCGCTGCTTGCGTCAGCCCATACCGGTCAGTCGAACGCGGGTACACCTACGCCTACTACTACCCCCAATCCTTATTGTCAACAATACCTGCAAGACCTGGCGAAGCGCCTGGGCGTCTCGGTCAGCACGCTGCAGCAAGATTCACTGGCGGCTGGACAGGATATGCTGGCGCAGATGGTTAAAGATGGCAAGCTGACACAAAGCCAGGCCAATGCAATCAAGCAGAAGGTCCAGTCGCACCAGGCATGCACCGGTAGAGGCAACTTCCTGGAGTGGGGTGCCATATACAGTTCGCTGCGCCAATATCGGCCCAGCATCGAGAACCAGGTGGCGCAAGGCCTGCACCTGACCAGTGCCCAGTTGACGACTGACCTGAAGAACGGCCAGAGTCTTGACCAGGTCGCCAAAGCCCAGGGTGTTTCGACATCCCAGTTGCGCACCATCGTGTCGAACGCCATCCAGAGCGCTGCGAACCAGGCTGTCAAAGATGGCAACCTGACGCAAACGCAGGCCAGCGATTTGATGCAGGCGCTGCAACGGCAACCCGGCATCCTGGATCACATCCTCGGTCAGAGTGGGGGCGGGATGCAATAAATCCCTTTCTTTTTCTTTCACCTCCTCCGGCAAAAAGGGCCGGCACGATTGATGATACTGGGTCGGCCCTTTTTGCCTATCTGCGAGGTTTTAGATTCGCAGCACCCAGGCGCGCGGAAGCCTGGACATCAACTCCCTACCCGCGCAACCTCCCGTTCAACGCTCGATCCATATTGTAACAGGCACTGATGAGCGAGAGATGGGTAAACGCCTGGGGGAAGTTCCCCAGGGCTTCACCGGTCGCCCCGATCTCCTCCGCATACAATCCCACGTGGTTCGCGTAGGTCAGCATCTTCTCCAATACCAGGCGTCCCTCCTCCAGACGGCCTGCACGCGCCAGGGCCTCGACCAGCCAGAAGCTACAGATGCTAAACGTTCCCTCCTGGCCTCCAAACCCATCGTCTGCTGCCAGCTCAGGGTTGTAGCGATAGACATGGGAGTCGCTGGTCAGCTCCTTCTGAATACGATCTATAGTTTGCAACATGCGAGGATCATCCGGGCCGGTAAACCTGGTGAGCGACATGAGCAAGGCACTGGCATCGACCGCCTCACTCCCATAGTACTGCACAAAACTGCCCACCTTCTCGTTCCAGCCCTTTTCCATGATTTCCTCGTAGATCTGTGAGCTGATCTTTTCCCATTCAGCACGTGGAGCAGGCAATCCGCGATGCCGTGCGATGCGCAAGGCGCGATCGAAGGCGACCCAACTCATGACCCGTGAATGGACAAAGTGCCGCTGGCCGCCACGGACCTCCCAGATGCCCTCGTCGGTGTCTTGCCAGTGCTGACTGAGCCAAGCGAGGAGGCGACGCAGGTTCCACCAGAGATCATAGGAGATGTCTTTGTGGCGACCAAAGAGGTAGATCGAGTCTAATAGCTCGCCGTAGACATCAAGCTGTTGCTGCTTGTAAGCCCCATTCCCGATGCGCACCGGTCCGCTCTGGCGGTAGCCCTCCAGGTGATCGAGGGTGATCTCGGTCAGATCATGCCCGCCATCAATGGTGAACATGGGCTGGAGTGACCCATTTGGCCCTGACTCTCGGCAGCGCGCCTCAAGCCAACCCATGAACGCCTCGGCAGCCTCCGTGAAACCGAGGATGAGTAAGCCGTAGAGGGTGAAGGCGGCATCACGCAGCCAGGTATAGCGGTAATCCCAGTTGCGAGTGCCGCCGATGGTTTCTGGTAAGCTCGTGGTTGGTGCGGCGACGATCGCCCCCGTCGGCGCATAGGTCAGCAGCTTTAAGACAAGCGCTGAACGGTGTACCATCTCGCGCCAGCGTCCCTGGTACTGGCACCGGGAGAGCCAGGTTTGCCAGTAGCGTTTCGTTTCGAGAAATGTGTCCTCGTAGTAACTGGGGGAGTGATCGTGGGGCCGAATATCCTGATCGCGTGCACTTTCGAGCTGGAAATGTGCCGATTGCCCCTGGTGCAAGGTAAACGTGGCACGCACGCCTCCCTGACCATCTTCCTCCAGGGGAACCGAGGAGGCCAAACTCAGACAGAGGCTTTCGCTGGTAAAGACAGCCCCCTCCTCCGACAGGTACGTCGCATGCGTGTCTCGCGCATAGTTGAAGGCAGGACGGCAGGCCAGCTCAAAGGCAAGCGAGCCACGCACCACCTGGACGGAACGCATGAGGTGATGCTCGTGACTGGCGCTCCCCGCCTGCTTGATTGGCATAAAATCGATGATCTCACCCACGCCATCGATGGTGAGAAAGCGCGTGATAAGGATATTGGTATCTGGCAGATACAGTTGTTTACGTTCCATCCCAGGCGTATCGGGAGGAGCAATGCGGAAAAAGCCGCCTTTCTCAGCGTCGAGCAAGGCCCCAAAGACGCTGGGAGCGTCAAAACGTGGAATGCAGCACCAATCAATCGAGCCATTCTTGCCCACTAACGCGACGGTATACAAATTACCGATGATCGCATAGTCCTCGATGGGCAAATACGTCTTCGAGACACGGCTTTTCCAGGGGCGGGAAGAATCTTGCGTTTGTTCTTGTGCCATGTGTTTTCCCTCGCAGCAGAACGTGAGTTAGCCGATCTGCTGAATATTACGAGCGGTCAGCCCGCTACTTCCCTCAACAAGCTCAAACTTCACCGGAGTATCAGGTCGAATGGTGCGATAGCCCTGCCCAGGAAGCGCTGTGAAGTGAAAAAACACCTCATCACCTGATCCGTCTCTCGCGATCACGCCAACGCCTGCATTGAGATCGAACCAGCGTACTACGCCTTGCGCTACCGGTAGCCCGTTCGCACCCAGGGATGGTACGCCATTCTCCCATTCTTGCTGGGGGATGCGGACCCGCCGCACCTCTGGGGTGTCGTAGGCTTCGTAGCGGTAATCAGACCGGGTCTCCATGATCGTCCGCAGGTCGTGTCGCAGTTCCTCGTTGGTGGGCCGGCCAACAAAGTACCACCCGTTATAGATTTTGTAAATGCGCAAATCGGGTTGCAAGATAAACGTATACGGCTGCGCCCGGTAGGCGTACTCACCCTCCGTCTCGTCGAGAATGTTGATCTGCTTGATGATCGCGCGTCGTTCGTCCGACAAGAAGGTCCACTGTGCTCCAAGACCGGCGCGAAATGCCGCCTGGACGAGTGGCGGGTCCGCGCTCACAGCAACCAGCTTCCCGTAATTCACCGTCAATTCACGCTGAAACTCTACCAGCTGGCGCATTTGCTGCTGATCACGCGGGCAGAAGAACCCACGAAAAAAGACGAGGATCAGCGGATAGCCATCCAGGAACCCCAGATGTTTGTCGAGGAGACTGGGCCTCGTGAAGTGTGAGAGTCGCATCACCTCGTTCTGGTGATTCGGCAGAGCAATGTCGGGAAACTGATCGTTCACCTGCAGATTGGTGGTCATAAGTGTATGCTCCTCGTGACGAAAATCGCTCTCTGCTCTTTTCATCTACTAATTGTAAGGACATAGACATCGTATTATCCAGTATCATCAGGACCCCGAACGTTACATCACAGAGCCTCGGTCGTCGATACCGGGACCAATACAACCGCCAATGGCGTCGGTTTCGCGATCCCCTCATACCGATGTGCGACCCATTTGATAAGCCGCGTAGGGGCGGGGGCGGTGTGGAGTGGAGCGGGGATGCGTCTCCTTGCGTCTCACCTGACCCGCAGGGTAGCTGCGCAGCAGCGTTGGTGAGACGGATTGGTGCCAGCATCGCCCCTTGCCAGTACATGTTGTAGCTTTGATTGCACATTCGTATCGAACCTCCTAGAAACAGTCGTACAGCAGATTCTCAAACAAGAGAAAGTGGAAGCAGATACAATGGCATGGAGAATAATTACGCGCTAGTCGAGTCCTTCCTCCGCCTGGATGCGCTCACTCGCCTGGGCGATGATCAGGGCGAGCGAACCCAACGCGTCGAGCAACACCTCGGGCAGCGGCTCGCGGGCGAAGAGCGCCAGGACTCCCACCGCGCGGCTCTCGACTAACAGAGGGTAGCCCACAAAGACGCTCATCCCCTCACGCCCGGCCCATGTCTGCTCCTGGGGCTGTAAGCGTGGATCGTGCTGCGCTTCCTGGCTCAGCAGGGGTTGCCGCGAGGTAGCGACCTTGCCCACGGTCAGCGCTCCTACCGGCAGATCATGCTCCCCGCCATGCGCGTTCGGAGCACGGCAAGCACGCACCTGCGGCACGAAGCCATGCCGGCATGGCTCCCGCATCCAGATGCCGACCCAGGCGAGCGGGACATGCGCCAGCAGTGCATCGACGCAGTGTTGCAGGAAGACGCGTAAGCTGGTTCGTCTCGCCAGGGCCAGGCTCACATCAGCGTACATACTGGCGACCTGGGTCTGCTGCCGCAGGCGCTCGCTGACGTGCTGCACCTCGGTGAGATCGATATGCCAGCCTCCCAGGCGGATCGGTCTGCCTGTCGCATCGCGCAAGGCGGCCATACACGAGCGAATCCAGCGATAGGAGCCATCCTTGTGCCGCAAGCGGTACTCGATCTGGTACTGCGAAAGCTCCCCGGCGAGCAGGCGATGCATGGTCGCCATGGCCTGCTCGCGGTCCTCGGGATGCAATCGCTCGATCCAGGTCTCGGTGCGATTGGGCAGTTCGGCATCGCTGTAGCCAATGAGCTCCTTCCAGCGCGGGGAAAGGTAGACCTCGTCCGTGAGTAGATTCCAATCATAGAAGCCATCGTTGGCTCCCTGCATCGCCAGCACGAAGCGCTCCCAGGCGTGTTGAGGATCATGGGACCCTGGGGGAGCCTCGCGAGCAGACGACAACTCTGGCGTCGCTTCCATCTCCGGGTTCATGAGCGATTCCCTCCTTGCAGGCTCCTGGTTGGATGCAACTGCGCAGAGGAGAACCAGGAGCGTATGTATGTGTCTGATAGTGAGTATACGTATTGCCCGCTGGAAGGGTTTCATTGTGTGCGAAGCGGAGTACCTTCTACCCATCCGCTTTCTCCCTGGCCGCTTCTTCTTGCTTCGTTTTAGAGATAGTGGTGTTCGAACGTATAGCGGGTGGCCCCGGCACGGGTAGAGACGCCGAGTTTGCCATAGATCGACTGCACGTGGACGTTGACAGTATGAGGACTCAAGACAAGCTGCTCGGCAATCTGGCTGTTGGTCAGCCCCTGGGCGACCAGGCGCAGCACTTCGGCCTCGCGCCGGGTCAGGCCTGCGGGAGGAGCCAGTGCTGGGGCCATTAGTGAAGCGGGGGACGAAGCAAGCGAGACAGCGCCTCCGGTTCCCTCTTCCTCTTGTGCGGGCGGAGCCTGGTCCGCAATTATGCTGTGCCCCCGGGTCCAGAACGCGGTAAAGCTCTCTTCCCCCAGTTGTGTGCGTGCTGCCGCCAGCGTGCGCTTGTAGTATGGCTGCTCTTTACCCAGCGGGCTATAATACCCGTGGGCCGCACGCACCATCTCCGCCGAGGCATACAGCTGCACCGTCCAGGCCGCGTTCCCCTGAGAGAGTGCAATTTCCGCCAGTCCCTCCAGGCAGCAGGCCAGCACCCACTTGATCCTGGGGTTGAGCCAGCGCCCCTGGATCTGTGCGATGCTTTCCTCGTACAGGCTGCGTGCCTGGGTCAGCTCGCCCTGGCGCAAGGCCAGGTGCCCCAGGCCGCACAGCGCGTGGCCGATATCATCCCGGTTCTCCAGCTCTTTGCCCAGCGCCAACGCATCTTCGAGGAGGACATACGCGGCCATCATTTCTTTCAGCGCTGCCACGATGTACGCCAGGCTGATGCGGGCTTCCACCGCGAAGACTGGCTTTCCCAACATTGCAAAGAGGGCGACGCCCCGCTCAGAGAGGGGGCGGGCGCGTTCATACTCTCCCTGGCTATAGGCTGTCCATCCCAGAAAGTGCAGCGCCGAGGCGGTACCCCATACGTGGCCCATTGCTTCGGCATGGGTCAGGCTCACTTCCAGCAGCGCTCGCGCCCGTGCAAACTCCCCACAGCACAGCGCGAATACTCCCATAGCTTGCAAGATTTCAGCGATCACCTCTCGGTCTCCCATCCCCCTGGCGAGCTGCAAGCCCTCTTCATGCATCGCGGCGGCGGCCTGGATGTCGCCGCGATTTTGGGTAATGAGGCCCAGGTAGTTCAGAGCGGCAGCAATGCTGCGCTTGTCGCCCGATGTTCTGCTCAGGCGCTCGCTTTCCGCTAAGAGCGCCTGGGCTTGCTCAGAGTCGTTCTGCCAGAACGCCAACCAACCGGCAGCAGCGACGACTTTCGCCCGCACGTTGTCCGAAAGAGCTGCCTTGCTGTTGCGGCTGGCCGCCAACCCCTGCGAAAGTTCGCGCCGTCCCTCGCTCAGGTAGCCTCCCAGAAACCAGAACTGCCGTAGGGCTGCCGCTAGCCGCAAGGCAGTCTCAGTCTCGCCGCGCCCCAGCAGGACATGGAAGGCCGCGCGGAAATTCTCCAACTCCCGCTCCAACCGCTGCTGCCAGGCGACCTGGTGGGGTCCGGCGAGTGCTGGCTCAGCTTCCTCTGCCAGGCGCAGGTAGTAAGCAGCGTGCACTTTCCGGCAGGCCTCTAGCTCTCCGCACGTGGTGAGCGCCTCCAGCCCATACTCGCGGATCATCTCCAGGAGCTGCAGGCGTGGCTCCTGCGTGTCTTGTTCGTGTTGGTGCAGCAGGCTGTGATCAACCAGGGTGGCAACGAGATCCAATGCGGGGGTGCTGATATCCCCGGCAGCCGTACAGACGGCCTCCGCTGCTTCCAGCGTACAGCCCCCCGCGAAGACACAGAGGCGGCGCAAGAACGCTTGCTCCTCCCGGTTCAGCAACTCATAGCTCCAGGCGATGGTGTTGCGCAAGGTCCGCTGGCGGGTGGGCACATCCTGCCTGCCCCCGGTCAAGACCGTCAGGCGGTGTTCCAGCCGGCTGAGCAAGCTGGGCAGCGGGAACAGTTTGATGCGGGCTGCCGCCAGTTCGAGTGCCAGCGGGAGCCCCTCCAGGCGGCTACAGATTTCGGCGATGGTGCCTGCATTCTCCTCACTTAGCTGGAACTCGGGTTTGACCGCCTGTGCTCGCTGCACGAAAAGCGCCACCGAGGCCACCTGCGAGAGGACAGCTGGCTCTGGCAGGTGCTGCACATCGGGCAGCGCCAGCGTAGGCACTGCGAACTCGTGCTCCCCCTCGACATGCAGCACCGCGCGGCTGGTGACCAGCAGCTTGACCTGCGGACAGGCGGAGAGCAGCTCTACGAGCCGGGGTGCTGCCGAGAGCACTTGCTCGAAGTTATCCAGCAGCAGCACAAGCTGCTTGTTGTGCAGGAAGGATTTGAGATGCTCGCTCAGCAGCCACTCCCCACTATTGGGCAAGCCGAGCGTGTAGGCGACAGTGGGCATCACCAGTTCGGGGTCGCTGATGGCCGCCAGCGGCACAAAACAGACCCCCTGGCGAAACGCCTGCTGCAGCTCGCTGCCGACCTGCACCGCCAGTCGCGTCTTGCCCACCCCCGGCGGTCCCGTCAGGGTCAAGAGGCGTACCTGGGGACGCTCCAGCAGTTCGCGCACCGCCTGTACCTCCCCTGCTCGCCCCAGCAGCGGCGTGAGGGGGATTGAGGTATTCTGGAAGACACCCCCCAGGCCATTGGAGGGCGGGCTGGTTGCCGCTGGGGAGGTTGGCAAATGCGCGAGCGCCTGGCAGGCCTCTTCGAAAGCGGTGGCAAAGCTGAGCACATCCACGAAGCGCCGCTCCGGGTCCTTGGCCAACCCCTGCAAGACAACCTGCTCCACCGCCTGCGACAGTTTGGGGGAGTGCTCGCGCAAGGCGGCAGGGGCACTGTACAGCTGCTGGTTGGTGAGCTCGGCGACGCTCCCGTCAAAAGGTAGCTCGCCACAGAGCCACTCGTAGACCATGACCGCCAGCGCGTATTGATCGCTGGCTGCCGAGGGCTGGCCGCGAATCTGCTCGGGCGCCATGTAGGCCAGGGTGCCCAGGCGTTCCTGCACCTGCAAGCCCTCGGACGGAGATGTGAGCAGGGCCAGGCCAAAATCGCTGAGCAAGACCTCGTGCTTGGCTCCCAGCAGCAGGTTCTCCGGTTTGAGATCGCGATGGATGATGTGTTGATCGTGAGCGTGCTGCAACGCCGAGGCGATGGCCAGCACGTAAGCGACCACGCTGACCAGCGGCAAACGGCTGCCTGCGGGGTGCAACTGGCGCAGGTTGCCATGCAGCGCGTAGTCCATCACCAGGTAGGGGGTGTGATCCTCCAGGGCAAAGTCGAAGACGCGGACGATATGCGGGTGCACCAGCTGGCTCAAGTGGCGCGCTTCGGTGAGGAAATCCTGGCTGCTGTGCCCGGCCGGGTGGGCGTGCAGGACTTTGATCGCCACGCGGGTGTTCAGATAGAGGTGTTCAGCCAGGTAGACATCGGCAAAGGTTCCAGCCCCCAGCAGGCGCATGAGCTTATAATTGCCCAGGCGCTGCCCCGCACGAACTACACGCTCGGTCATGCTGGTAACACCTTCCTTTCGTACACATGACTATACTAAGGTCTCTTGAGGGAAACCACAAGGAATGCTCTTCGTAGGAACGGGTCAATACTGCTTGCTGCCAGCGGCAAACTATCTATGAAACGTATACATTCGAAGGCTTCCTACAGGCTACACCACTGATGTTTAAAGAACGGCGAGAGCGACCTCCTTTACGAAAACGTGGGAGGGTGCCACAACTGCCGGTAATTTCAAGACATTTTGTATGGAAAAACTAACCCCGTTGTAGTTTACCCTCCACGAATACGCATATCCATAGTGATTATACTCTATTTTTGCCCCCGTTTGAGCTTAACGCATGGTCTGAGCGTAGAGTGATTCACCTACTGCTCACTGGCTTTGCTTGTTGCAGAGACTGTCACCTTCCTGGGTGAACACTACCAGGAAGGCCAGCGCCTCACACGAGAGCATGTTCAATGGCATACCGTGTCGCTGCAGTACGTGATGTGATCTCCAACTTCTTGTAGATCGAGGACGCGTGGATATTGACGGTTTTGGGACTAATCATGAGTCGTGCTGCGATCTGGCTGTTGGTCAGTCCCGCCGCCAGCAGGCGCAACACATCGATTTCACGAGCGGTCAGTCCATCAACAGAGGGTGAAAGGGACGGCGCGGTGAGCAGCATCGGCGAAACAGCAACGACCTGCTCGCTGCTGGGGCTGCGCCCCTCCGCTGCCAGCGCTTCCTCAGGTGTCATCGCCTGCCCTTCTGCCCACAGCGTAGCAAAGCTCTCTCCTCCCAGTTGGCTGCGCGCTGCTGCCAGCGTGCGCTTGTAGGACGGCTGCTCCCTCCCTATCGGATTCCGAGACGCCTCGGCAAATCGCAAGCTCTCTGCCGCACCACAGAGTCGCACCGTCCACGCAGCTTGTCCCTGGCTTAATGCAATTTCCCCCAGCCCTTCCAGGCAGGAGGCCAGGATCCATTTGGTCCTGACACTTAACGGTGCAGCTCTCCACTGCTCCACCAGGCTCAGGCTTTCCTCGTACCGCGTGCGTGCTTGTGCCATCTGGCCCTGACGTATGGCCAGCCGGCCCAAAGCACACAGCGTGCGTGCCATATCTTCTCGGCTCTCCCCTTGTTTCCCCAGCGCCAGCGCCTCCTCGAGCAGAGCAGTAGCCGTCGTTTCCTCCCCAAGGGCAGCAACTATATACGCCAGAATGGTCAGCGCATGCGCCGTGTAGCCCGGATTGCCCAGGGTTCTGAAGAGGGCGACACTCTCCTCTGTAAGACGGTGCGCGACCGCATACGCTCCCTGGCAGTAGGAGGCCCACCCGAGAAAAAGCAGATTGTAGGCGATATTCCACGAATCGTCCAATACTCTAGACAAGGCCAGGCTCTCCCCACACAGCTCCTGCGCCCGGGCAAACTCCCCCCGGAAATGTGCCTGTGATCCCAGGGTCAACAGGACAAGCGCGATGTCCACCCTATCCCCAACTTCTCTATAGAGCGGCAGGCTCTCTTCAAGGAAAGCATTGCCTGCTGAGTCGCGAAAGTTATTCTCGATGGTGCCCAGTAAGCGCAGTGCGTCAGCTATGCCTCGCCTGTCTCCTACCTGCTGATAGATTCCCAGGCTCTCTTCTGCCAGCAACCTGCCTCGCTCATGGTCGAACTGCCAGTACGACAGCCACCCGGCAGCGTAGATCGCCTTCGCCCTCGCCTGGGCTGACACAGACGCGCCGTCTTCCCTGCTTGCAGCTACTGCTTGCTCCACGAAGCTGCGGCCTTCGTTCAGATACCCACGCCGAAACCAGAACTGGCAGAGTGCTCCCGCCAGCCGCAAGGCTGCTTCGATCCCTTGGCGCTCTAGCAGCCACTCCAGCGCAGCTCGCAGATTGGCCTGTTCTCGCTCCAACCGCTCCAACCATCTCCTTCGACGCGTGTCGAGCAACGCCTGCTCGGTCTGCTCAGCCAGCGCCAGGTAGTAGGCCGCGTGGGCATCGCGAGTGCGCTCGAGCTCTCCGCACGCTGCCAGGCGCTCCAGCGCATACTCGCGGAGTGTCCCCAGCATCAGCAGTTGCCCCTCTTCGCTCTCCTGCTTGACTGATTGGAGCAGGCTTTTGTCTACGAGGGAAGCTGCCGCCTCCATGACGGGGGAGGCCATTTCTCCTGGAGCAGTACACACGGCCTCCGCTGCTTCCAGCGTGCAGCCCCCGGCGAAGACAGCCAGGCGCCGGAAGAGGCGCTGCTCCTCGGGCGAGAGCAAATCATGGCTCCACGTGATCGTGTTCCGCAGCGTCTGCTGGCGAACGGGCCTATCCGGCCCGCCGCGCGTCAACACATCCAACGGCTTCTCCAGCCGGGCGAGCAACACAGGGAGTGAGAGCAGTTTACTGTGCGCGGCCGCCAGTTCAATCGCCAGGGGCAACCCATCCAGCCGGGCGCAGATTGCGGCTATGGCGCGAGCATTCTCTTCGGTCAGCCGGAAATCGCGCTGCATTGCTTGTGCCCGCTGCAGGAAAAGCGCGACTGCCCCGTACTGCGCAATAGCTTCAGGTGTGGGCAGGTGATGCAGGTCGGGGACAGGAAGCGGCGGGACCAGCAACTCGTATTCGCCCCGCACCCGCAAGACGGCGCGGCTGGTTACCAGGAGCTTGAGCTGGGGGCAGGCTGCGAGCAGTTCCGGGAGCAGTGGTGCCGCTGGCAGCACCTGCTCGAAGTTGTCCAGCACTAACAGCAGTTGCTTTTCGCGCAAGAAGGTTTGCAGGCGCTCAAGGGGCTGCTGCCTCCTGCTCTCGCGCAGGCCGAGGGTTCGCGCAATGATGAGTGCAACGTGTTGGGGAGTTATGAAAGGGGCAAGTTCAACAAAGCAGCATCCATCGGCGAAGGCCTGCTGCACGTCTGCCGCGACCTGGAGGGCCAGGCGAGTCTTGCCAATCCCCCCCGTGCCAGTCACAGTCAAGAGGCGCACCTGGGGGTCTCTCAGCAGGGTGCGGGCCTCCTGCAGCCCGTGCTCTCGTCCGATCAATGGGGTGAGAGGGAGAGGCACATGGCGGAAAGGCTTGTTCGAGAAACCAGGTGAACCTGCAGATGCATCTGTTTGTCCGGGGGCATACTTGATAGCCATGTGTAGTCGTATCCTCTCTATCTCTGAACTCGTAGCGAGAGCTTGTCCCCACTACGAACGCGTGAAACCAGCGCAACGTGCAACACTCGATCTTGTGTAAGGAGGCATCCACGTTCTTATCAACAGGAACGGGCGCGCTCCCCCATTAGCGCACGCGTGTCAAGGATACAAGCGACGATGCTTGCTCGAGCATGGCTATCGGTTTGACAAAAAGGATTGCGTAAATATGCTTCACATCTCGCGGGATTCCAATTGCTCGCTAATCTCTCCAGGTCGTCACCCGATTCCACACCGCAGAATAGAGTATAACATATATTGTTTAAAAAAGTAACTGTGGATGCTACTTATGCACTGAGTGGCCTTAGAAAAGGCAGATTGAGCCAATTTTTGCCCGGTTTGAGGCTCATTTGTCCGCACACAGAGCAGATCTTCCTGAAAATCTGTGCTTAGCTAAAATAGGTTATAATAGTAAGTAGCACTATTGGTTAGTGAGCATGAGTGTACGAAGAACTCCCCTTTTTTCTATTAAGCTCTTCTATTAAATATGTAAGTAATTCTATCTACCTGGCGTTTTCAATGTAGTTTTTCATAAGTTTTTGTGGTATTTTTTTGTCCTCCAGCAATCATTCACAGACCATGGGCAACCCCTAATTGCGCCGCTAAGGCAGTAAGCAGTAATGGTTTGGCTCGATAGAACCGGGTTTTTACGGTTGGGCCTGGTATATTGAGCACCTGTCCGATCTCGCGAAAGGTCAGCTCAGCTTCATAGTAGAGCAAAAAGATTGAGCGACACTTGTCAGGTAACGCCTGAATCGCTCGCTGCACGTGGTGTTGGAGCTCACGATCCTGGACGAGTTCTTCTGGCGTTGGACCCGCATCTGGTACGGAATCCAATATTGCTATCTCTTCCTCGTCATCTCCCTTTTCTAACTCGGAAAAGTAGGTAGGACGCCTGCGACGCAAGACATCTACGCTGCGATTACGCGCAACCTTGAAGAGCCAGGCCTTGAGTTGCCCATGCTGGCGGAGCATGGCTAGAGAGATGTAAAGCTGGAGCCATACCTGTTGCAAGACATCACACGCCTCGTGGTACTCTTGCACATAGTGGTAGATGAAATGGAAGAGCGATGCGTTATACCGCTGTATCAGCGTTTCAAATGCCTGCTGATCACCGGTCAGCGCTCTTTGAACCAGCACACCATCAGCTATATCCGCAAGCTCCATGTTTCTATATTCCCACTCCTTTCGTCCTGCCTGAGTGCGTAGCACTAGCTGCGAAGCAGCGTTGGCCGGACGGATAGGTGCCGACGTTTGTATGGCTACTCTTCCTACAATATCGAGGTGAAAGAAGGCATTTGCATCACCGTCTTCAGCATTATCTCCCCTCGGCGGTCATCATATCGATGATCGCTGTGCAGGCGAGAAGTAAGATCTCGTCGGCATCGGGAGCAATGTCCACCCCATACGTATCCGCAACGCGGAACCACTTCTTCGAAACCTCAGCCACCCGGCTCCGTCCATCATGGATCTCATATTCATGCTCCAGGATATTGCCTTGCGCCTCCAGGGTATCACCTCCCGCCACGTGAATATCGAAGCGCTGGCGGAAAGGGGCAATCAGGGCTTTTTTCACCGTGGCGAGCACTTGCCCATGGCGGTAAATGCTGTACGTGTCTTTGATGGGCAGCACTCGTTCCTGAATCGCGGCCAGTTCATTGCCATGCATGTCCTTAAAGGCCAGGTGCTCCCGTAAGCGGAAGGCTTTGCCATCAACAAAGTAGACGCGCTGCCCCATGGCATTCTCAATGTAGTAGTCGTTGCCGAACGCGAGGAGCCTTTGCCGCATGAGATAGCGTCCACCACCCGCTCCTGGCCTCATAGGTTCGCCTCTTCTCCGTAACACGTCATTATCTCCTTTCCTTTTTTAGCCTGGTGTCGTGATGCGCTTCTTCCAGTATAGTGTCCTTTGGGCGTGGACACATCTTCAGAACACACTATTTTTGTGTGTGTTAGCCAACGACATGAACACGAACTGCTGGATCATCTAGTGTGTTTATACTAGATGGTTGCTTGCCGGCCAGTCTTCGTTTTGCCAGATTTTGTTTGCGGATAGACGGTGATGTTATTTTTTCCCTCCCGTGCAACACAGAATCGAGGTGGTTGAGTGTCGAATTTACCCGGTGTTCTGGCCGGGTTGGAAGTGCAGGAAGTGAAATCTCCACGCGGGTACATCCACATACAGGCCCGCCGACTGCATCTCGCCGCCATCGCGCTCGAACATAGCGCCGCTGAGTGCATCCGTCAGTTGCCACGTTCTTCCGGCCAGATCGTTCCAGGGCAGGTGCACGCGCGCTTGCGACCCGTACTCCGAAAGGTTCACGACGACCAGGTAACACACCTCGCTCTGCTCCCAGCACCACGCTACCAGGTTCGAGTAGCTGCTGTTATCGGGCCAACCCGCGCGCTCGCACAATTGCCATGCGCCCTCGCGCAGTCCCGATTCCTTCTCCTTGCGTCCTGCCTGAGTGCGGAGCACTAACTGCGCAGCAGCGTTGGCAGGACGGATAGGTGCCGACTCCACGGCCAGCAGTTTGTGGTAGAACGCTTGCAAGTCCGCGTCAATCGGTTCGTCCGGCCGGCGCGCCAGGAAGACCGGCGGTCTGATCCGTCGTCCTTCGAACTGGCCCTCGTACAAGAGTTTCGCTCCGGGCAGCGTCATCATCGTCACCGCGGCCGCGCGCTCCTTTTCCGGCGAGAACGTTGCCGCCGCGCGCGGCTCGTCATGGTTCTCGATGAAACGCACCAGCTTGTCCTGGTAATCGAGACCTGCGGTCAGGTGCAGTCGCACGCTTTCCGCGTTGTCGTGTTCGAGCCGGTCGTAGAGCCGCTTGTCGTAGCAATAGTCGAAACCGAGCTGCTGCAACTGCCATTCCATGTCCCAATAGGCTTCCGCCAGAAAAAGCACAGTGGGATGCTCTGACCGCACAGCGGGGATCACCTCGCGCCAGTACTCTTCTGGTGGGCACTCACCTGCACGCCCGCCCCATGTGCGCTCAAAGACGCTGTTGAGAAGCAGCATCGCCATATCGCAGCGCATCCCGTCGCATTGGTCGGCGATCGCATTCAAGGTCTCCACGACCGCCTGGCGCAAGCGCGGACTGAAGGCGTTGAGCTGCGCGACATCCTGCCACGGCGGGAAGTACGGGTCGCGACCGCAGGCAATCACCGTTCCGCCCGCCTCAAAAAATGCGCCGGGCGCCTGCTCCAGGTCTTCGCGTGTCCCTTGCACAAAGTATTCGGGATGCTCGAACACCCACGGGTGATCCGGCGCCACATGGTTGGGCACAAAATCCAGTATCAAGCGCAGACCGCGCTGCGCGAGCATCTGCCGTGCAGCGGCGAGTCCCTCAGGTCCGCCGAGGTGTTCATCCACGACGTAGCTGCGCACGCAGTAAGCAGAGCCGACGTTATCGGCAGGGGTATAGTCCGGCAGTGCGCGGCGGAAATCGGCTTGCAGGCTCTCGTTTTCGTTCGCAATGCGAATACCCTCCGGGCTGCGCTCCCATACACCCATCAGCCACACGGCGTCCAGGCCGAGCGAGGCAAGCGCATCCCACTGCTCCGCCGGAACACTACCCAGCGTGATAGCGCGTTGGTACTGCTGGCTCAACGCACTGAGCCACACCCACGTATGGATCTCATAGATGACGGGTCGTCGTGGCCACGGGGTTTCCATGCCTCACCTCCAGGGCTTGTATTTGTTTAGTGTCAGAGGGAGCGCTACTTCCCCCAGGTGCATCATTGAGCAAATTCGCTACCACAGCCGTCCAGCCCGTCTGGTGGCTGGCACCGACCCCTGCACCTGTATCTCCATGAAAGTACTCGTAGAACGGAATGGCGTCACGCCAGTGCGGGTCACTTTGAAACACCGCGTTGGCGCCAAACACGGGCCGGCGGCCCTGCTCGTCCCGCAAAAAGATACGGGTGAGGCGGCGTGCGAGCTCCTCTGCGATCTGCCCCAGGGTCAGTTGTGTGCCTCCGCCGGTGGGATACTCCACCAGGTACTCGTCGCTGTAGAACTGGTGGTATTTCCGCAGTGCATTCACCAGCAGGAGATTGATAGGAAACCAGATCGGTCCGCGCCAGTTGGAATTCCCGCCGAATGCCCCGCTGGTGGACTCGCCTGGCGTGTAAGCTACGCTAAAATCCCCGTACGGTGTGCGAAGCTCATAGGGATGCTCGGCGTAATATCGGCTGATCGAGCGAATGCCGTAATCACTCAGAAACTCTTGCGGGTCCAGCAGGCGGGTGAGCAGGCTCTTCAAACGAGAACCACGCACCAGGGCCAACAGATAGTACGGCCGTGGCTGTCCCTCTTGCAAGCGGGTATCCTGCCAGTTGGCCAACAGGCGCGGCAGGTAGGGACGGTTCTTCACAAACCAGTCCAGGCGCTCCCGGAACTCAGGAACGGCTTCCACCTGCTCTTGCTTAAATGTCTCTGTCGCCAGCAGGGGAATAAATCCGGTCAGAGTGCGCACTTTCAGCGGGAATCTCCTGCCATCTGGCAAAGAGAGGTTGTCGTAGAAGAACTGGTCCTCTTCGTCCCATAGTCCTTTGCCCCCGCCTTGCGTGCCATTGATGGCCTCGGCAATGTACATGAAATGCTCGAGGAACTTGGTCGCCAGGTCCACGTACACCCGGTTCTCCACGGCCAGCTCCATGGCTATCGCCAGCATCGTCAGGCAAAACATGCCCATCCAGGCCGTCCCGTCGGATTGTTCCAGCACCATGCCCTCTGGCAGGGTCATGTTGCGGTCGAACACCCCGATGTTGTCCAGTCCCAGGAAGCCGCCTTCAAAGACGTTATCGCCCCTGCTGTCTTTGCGGTTCACCCACCAGGTGAAGTTGAGCAGCAGTTTGTGAAACACCCCCTCCAGGAAATCTCGGTCGCCTTTGCCCACCAGAGACTTCTCCTGCTTGTACACATACCAGGCAGCCGCGGCGTGCACCGGGGGGTTGACGTCGCTAAAGTCCCATTCGTAGGCGGGCAACTGGCCGTTGGGATGCATATACTGCTCGCGCAGCAGCAGGAGCAACTGCCGCTTGGCAAAGTCCAGGTCTACCAGTGCCATCGGCATGCAGTGGAACGCCAGGTCCCAGGCTGCGAACCAGGGGTACTCCCAGGTGTCAGGCATCAAGATGATCTCTCTGCTATTGAGGTGCCTCCAGGGGCTGTTGCGCTTGCGCTCCGGCGGTGGCGGTGGCCCGGGTGGATCGCCCACCAGCCATTTGTCGACATCATAGTCGTAGAGCTGCTTACTCCAGAGCAGGCCGGCGAGCGCCTGGCGCTGGACGGCGCGCTCATCCTCTGTTTGGGCCGTGCTCAACGTGTTGTAGAACTCGTTCGCCTCCTGCTGGCGCACAGCGAAGAGTTCGGCGGCATTGGCAAACGGCGTCTGCTGGGCGTTGGCGGATAAGCGCAAGAGGATGGTCTTTGTTTCACCGGGTGCTATGACCAGGGCGTAGTGCGCCGCCACCTTGGTGCCAACGTTCTGCGGATTGACGCGCCCCTCAGCCCCACTGACCACCGTGTCATTGATACCATCTTTGACGAACTCGGTCTGGTTCGCTCCGCCCCACAGGCGCGCCGCGTTGGTCTCGTTCTCGGTAAACAGCAGCGCCGGGGTGCCCTCGCAGGCCAGCCAGTAGTCCCCCAGGTCGGGATGGCTGGCTCGAACGAGAAGGGCGTTGGAGGATGCGGCTGTTGCAGCCTGTCCCTGTTCGTTCAGATCAATGGCACTGAGCACCGGGCGGCGGTCGTCGTAGCCCCAGGCCCAGGTGTTGCGGAACCAGAGGGTGGGGAGCAGGTGCAGCGGTGCCGCTTCCGGTCCGTGGTTGGTGGCGCTGAGACGAATCAGGAGATCAGTCGGGTCCGCTTTGGCGTATTCAATGGTGACATCGAAGTAGCGGTCCTCGGCAAAGACGCCTGTGTCGATCAGTTCGTATTCGGGTTCCTGACGACCCCGAGTGCGATTCGTGGCGACAAGATCGGTATAGGGAAAAGCACGCTGCGGGTATTTGTAGAGCGCCTTCAGGTACGAATGGGTCGGCGTGTTGTCGAGAAAGAAGTAGTATTCCTTGACATCCTCCCCGTGGTTGCCCTCCGCGTTCGTCAGACCAAAGAGCCGTTCTTTGAGGATGGGATCGGCCTCGTTCCACAGGGCCAGGGCGAAACACAAGCGGCCCTGATCGTCGCTGATCCCCAGCAAGCCATCCTCACCCCAGCGGTACGTGCGCGAGCGGGCGTGATCATGCGGGAAGAACGCCCACGCGTTGCCATCGGCGGAATAATCCTCACGCACCGTTGCCCATTGGCGCTCAGAAAGGTAGGGCCCCCAGCGATACCACGGTTGGCTGTCCTCATGCGCTTCCTGGAGCCGATTTTGTTCCGTATCTGTCATACTGTTCGTCCTTTTGCAAGAGTTATGAGGGTAGCCTGAATCTTTCTTCTCGACTTCGTTTTCCTCATAATGGTTAAAACAAAAGCTTAAGCGCTCTACCGGAAGTTGAAATGCTCAAAGTGGATGTGAATGGGCGGCACACCGAGCTTGCGCAGTGAGTGCTGGAAACTCTCCAACATCCCACTGGGACCGCACATGTAGACATCCTTGGTGACGATCGTACCACCACCGCTGGTCTCTACGACGTGTTCCATGGTAAGGGACCCGTCGCGCTCGGAGTAGATGATGTGAGGCCGGAAGGATGAGTGCTGTGTGGCCGCCGTCCTGATCTCGTCGAGGAATAGCGCCTCGTCTTCGGTACGCACAGTGTAGTACAGGTCGATGTCGAACTCCATCGGTTGCTCTGTGGGGAACGCGCGTATCCAGCTCCGAAACGGAGTGATGCCGATGCCGCCAGCGATCCACACCTGCTCACGGGTACCTTGGCGGTAATCGAACAGACCAAACGCAATACTCACGATTGCTGGTGCCCCCGGTTGGAGGGTGTCCGAGAGGTGCTGGGTGTAATCGCCCAGCGCCTCGATCGCGAGACGAAGATCGCGTTCCTGCGGGGCACTGCTGACGCTGAAGGGGTGGCGTTCCCACTCGGCGCTTCCACCGAATTGCACGAAAACGAACTGCCCCGCTAGAAACGGCAGGGGTCGGGCCGTGGGAGCAAGCATGACCTCGAGCGCTCTCGGGTCCAGCCGATTGATCGCCTTCACCCTATAGTCGTACTGCCACCGCCGCGAGAAGAAGCGGAGAAACAGCTCCCGGTACACGTATGCTGCGGTCCCGACCGCCGCTACCGCCACGTACCACCCCAGCAGGATCGTCGAGCGCCGCAGGACGGGGTCCACCAGGGCACCGTGGACCAGCCCGGCAACGACGAAGAGGCCAGTCAGCCGATGCAGCGTGAACCAGCGTTGGTACTGCATGAACCAGCGTTGCACATTCGTGGGGAGGCGGCGCATGACCGCGGACAGTCTTGGAGCGAGCGCCCACAGCAGCAGTAGCACCAACCCGATCAGTGCCACAGACCCAAGCACACTGCCAAGCTCGTTCAGGTTCGGATCGGGCGCGCTGGTGACCAGGGCACTGTGGGGGAAGAGCAGTACCACACCCGCCACGGCGCTCCAGCGGTGCCACAGGTACATGCGATCAAGGCCCCCGAAGAAGCGCTCCAGGAAGGGCGCTCGGGTCGCGAGCACAAGGGAGCACGACAATAGGACGATCGCCGTCGTGGCGAAGACCTCACCCAGATACATGGTCCCTGGTACACCAGGCGGTCGCAACAGCACCCAGAGGACGACATTGGTGATGGCGAGACCGACGATGACCTCCCCGCCGACTTGTTGTTGCACAAATCTGAGAACTGCCCCAACTTGCTGGGTGAACCCTGGCGGAGCCAGCGTGTCACGTATTATTTCCGATGGCTTGTGAGCATCCATACGTGTCTTCTTTCACTGCTTGACCCATAACCGAATCTACGAAAACACGCTTAAGGGTCTTCTGCAACTCTGCTATGCGGGGCTCGAGTACGCTCATAGCCTAATCGAAGCCCGTGAAGAAAAGCGTGGGAAGATGCGTGAAAAAGTCGCCTTGATCGCACCGCGAGCGCTACTCTGCATAGTGAGCGATAATCTCCATAGTATCCATGCTCGGATCAAGTTGCTTCGTAATGCCATCGAGCATCCCCAGGGCACGCCCGACCAGCAGCAAATCGGTGGGAATAGTGCCGATGCTCTTGCCGATCTGCATGCCGACCTCCACCGCGTCGCCCGCCGTTTCGTTAGACTCGCTGGCCGGGTCATTGCCCAAGAGCACTCCCACCAGTTGCAGCAGAGAGGTGAAATCCACCTCCTTGTCGAACTTGAGCCCGGCTTCGGCCAGTGCCCCGGTGAGCCCATCGAAATCACCAACGTTCAGCGACTGCACCATCTTGCGCAGCGCGTCGACGAGTGAGGGGGCCAGGGGGGCGGTCAGCCCGTGGTCGAGCAGCACCAGCCGTGGGCCGGGCTGCACGAGCAGGTTGCCGGGATGTGGGTCCGCGTGTAGGATGCCAAGATGGAGCATCTGGTCGGCATACAGATCATTGAGCAGCCGCGCCACCTCGTGCGGGGAGATGCCCGCCTGCTCCAGGGCCTCGCGGTCAGTAATCTTGATGCCGTCGATGTACTCCATCACGAGCAGGCGTTCGGTACTCAGTTCTGGCAGAGCCGCCGGCACAAGCGCATCCGGGCGGTGCGCGAGCGCCGCGCGCAGGCTGGTCATCGACTCGGCCTCGTGTATAAAGTCGAGTTCGGGCGGCAGCGTCTCTTTCAGGTAGTCGATGATCGGCTGGAGCTGGATGGTGGGAGCGAGTCGCGCAATTGCCTTGACGATCTGTTCCAGCACCACCAGGTCCGTTGCCACCAGGTTCTCGATATCCGGGTACTGCACCTTCACGGCAACCTCTCGTCCGTCGTGCAATCGCGCGCGGTGCACCTGCGCAATCGAAGCGGCCGCGACCGGCTCCTGCTCGATGTCTGCAAACACGTCTGCTGGGCGCCGACCCAGCTCGCGGGTGATGGCTTTCTCTATCTCCGGCCAGGAGCGCGGCGGCATGCGATCCTGCAGGGGGGCCAGGGTGCGAATGTAGACGGCGGGGAGCAAGTCGGGCCGCGTGGAGGCGAACTGGCAGGCTTTAATCAGCGCACCGCCGAGCGAGGTGGCCGTCTCCAGCACCCGGTTCGCGCTGCGCTGGTGCTGCAATTCCCAGTCTCGCGGCTTCACCAGGGAAGGCAACCACTTCGCACGTTCACCGAGCGTGGTATATCCGACGAAGATATCTGCAGCAACGGTGGCCAGCACCAGGGAGCGCGAAAGGGACTGACCGACCGGGACCACGCGCGTGGCGTGTTCCTGCACCTGGAGACCGGCCTCCGTCCAGAGAAATGCGTTTGAACGGGCCAGGTCGGCCAGGCGGGCAAGAAACAGAGCAGGATTGGGCGTTATGGCCCCATTGGTAAAGACCGCCCACGTCTCCTCGATGGCGTGCCTCACGGCCTGGTCGAGGACCCACCTCTTCTTCATCGTTTTTTTCTTCTCCATATTGACGCTGCCGCTTTCCTCTCTTTCTCCTTGCATCGCTGCTGACGGACGCCTCACCCCTTCCCTCTCCACGCAGTGGAGAGGGAGCAGAGGGTGAGGTCGCAGTGTCGTTGCAGCGATGGATTGGTGCCGACTCCTTGCACACCGCCTGACCGCGAAGCGGTAGAGGCGAAGCCTCGTTGGCGGTGTGGATTGGTGCCATCACGAGCGCAGTTCGCTCTTCAACACTTTGCCCGTGGCCGTCATGGGCAACTCCGTACGGAACTCGATGAGACGTGGATACTTGTAGTCGGCCATGTTCTGCTTCGACCAGACCACCAGTTCGACTTCTGTGATCGTCGCACCCTCCTTGACAATAACGAAGGCTTTCACCTCTTCCCCGTGGCGGTCGTGCGGCACGCCGATGACGGCTGCCAGGCTCACGGCCGGATGGGTCATCAGCACCTCTTCGATTTCACGTGGGTAGACGTTGAAGCCGCCGCGAATAATCATATCCTTCACGCGGTCGACGATGTAGAGATAGCCCTCTTCATCGCGCCGCGCGATGTCGCCGGTGTGGAACCAGCCATGGCGCATCGCTTCGGCGGTGGCTTCTGGGCGTTTGTAATAGCCCTTCATCACGTCGTGCCCCCGGATAGCGATCTCCCCCACTTCGCCGGTGCCCACGTCCTGGTCGTTCGCATCGACCAGGCGTACCTCGACGCCCCACACGGGCAAACCGATCGATCCGGGCCTGGCTTCGCGATCCAGGCGATTGAAAACGGCAACGGGGCTGGTTTCAGAGAGGCCATACCCCTCCAGGATTTTGACATTGAACTTCTCGTTAAAGGCCCTCATCACCTCCACCGGCATAGCCGCTCCTCCCGAGATAGCAAGGCGCAGGTTGCGGGCGATCTTCTGTAAGTCGTATTGGTCGGCCTTGGGGTAGTGGAGCATCGCCCAGTACATCGTTGGCACGCCTGCGAAAATGGTGATGTTCTCTTCCTCCATCAGGTGCAAAGCCGCATCAGGACTAAAGCGAGGCAGCAACACCAGGGTGGCCCGGTTGTAGAGGCCCGCGTTCATCTGCACGGTCTGCCCAAAGGAGTGGAACAGCGGCAAGGTGATCAGATGCACATCATGCTCCGCTCTGGGGTACATCATATCAGACAGGCGGGCGTTGAGCAGCATATTCAGGTGGGTCAGTTCCGCCCCTTTGGGCTTGCCCGTCGTCCCACTGGTATAGAGAATGACGGCGGTATCGTCAGGACTCGTCGCGACCGTCTCGAATGTAGTTGGCTGGTCAGCCATCAGCATGCCGAGTGTGGTTGCGCCTGGGATGGAGGATGGGGCGTCGGGCGTATTCGTTATCAAGAAGAAGTGCTGGCAACTCTCCACCTCCTGGAAGGCGGCGTAGCCCAGCTGACCGATGGGAAGCTCAGGCATGCCTTCCTGGCAGAAATAGGCCTTCGCGTCTCCATCGGTCAGGTGATAGGCGATTTCACGCGTCTTGAGCAGGATGTTCAGCGGCAGGACCACTGCTCCGGCTTTGAGGATGCCATAGTACGCAATCACGAAGGACGGCACGTCCTGGCAACTGAGGGCGACCTTATCTCCCTTCGAGATGCCCGCCTGGACCAGCCCATTGGCGACCTGATTAGCGGCTGCCTGCAACTCTGCATACGATAGCCGAGTTCCCTCGCAGACGATAGCGATGCGTTCAGGCACTTCCCGCGCGCTGTCTTCGAGGAGCATGGCAAGGTTTAACATCTGCTTTCTCCTTTTCCTTCTGGAAACACACACAGTATATACACGAACGTATTATAGTCGTCTCCTGCATGAGTCGCTGCAACGCGACTCGTGTAGCGAGACTTCCGGCTTCCGTATCAACTCCCTGTCAATAAGAGTGCCAACGTCTCAGCGATCAAGGCTGGCTTTTTCTCGTTTTCAATCTCGACCGTGTTCTGGAATGTGAGTAGAAAACGCCCCTTGTCCTGCGGTTCCGCTGCCAGCAACACCACTCGATTGCGGATGCGTGCCCCTGCTTTCACCGGCGCGATAAAACGCACACGGTTGAGGCCGTAATTCAGTGCTTGAGAAATGCCCTCAGGAATGATACCCAGCTCCATCTGCATTGCAGCAAGTAACGAAAGCGTGAGGTAGCCATGCGCAATGGTCGACCCGAGCGGGCTTTCCCGCCTGGCCCGTTCTACATCGACGTGAATCCATTGATGATCGCCTGTACAGTCAGCGAACTCATTGATGCGCCCCTGGTCAACGGTGAGCCAGTCGGAGACTCCCAGTTCCTGCCCCACGAATTGCCCAAGGGTGCTGACGTCGTATTGCTCTCGACTCATGTGTATCCTCCGGTCTGCTCTGCTACACAAAGGCGCTAAAGCCGGTAATGGCCCGGCCTACAATGAGCGTGTTCATTTCGCGGGTGCCTTCGTAGGAGTAAATGGCTTCGGCATCGGCCACGAAACGGCCCACCTGGTGGTCGAGCAGGATGCCGTTGCCTCCCAACAGTTCGCGGGCATAGCCCACCGTCTCGCGCATTTTCACTGTACAGAAGGCTTTGGCTAGCGAGGCGTGTTCATCACGCATGATGCCCGCGTCCTGCATCTGCGAGAGGCGCAGAACCATACACTCGCAGGCGGTAATGTTGCCAAGCATGCGCACCAGCAAATCCTGCACCAACTGGAAACGCCCGATGGGACGACCAAACTGCTGCCGCTCCTGCGAGTACGTGAGCGCGAGTTCGTACGCACCCCGTGCGCAACCGACCGCCATCCAGGCAACTCCCGCTCGCGTCATACGCAAGACGGCAGCCGTGTCCCGGAAGGAGTTGGCTTTCTGGAGCCGATTGGCTTCTGGCACGCGACAGTCTTCCAGCGTGATGAGGGCGTTCTGCACCACACGCAAGGCGATCTTGTTCTTGAGTTTCTCTGGCTTGAAGCCCGGTGTGCCTTTCTCGACCAGGAAACCCTTCACCTGGTTGTCTTCCAGGTCGCGGGCCCAGATGACGGTCACGTCACTAAAGGTAGCGTTGCCGATCCATTTTTTCTGCCCGTTCAGAATCCAGGTATCCCCGTCGCGCCGGGCGGTGGTGGTGAGACCACCCGAGGTTCCGGAGCCAACCTCTGGCTCGGTCAACCCAAAGGCCCCGATCTTCTCCCAGCGAGCCATGGCTGGCAGCCACTGCTGTTTCTGCTCTTCCGAGCCGCACAGGTAAATAGAGCCCATGGCCAGCCCGCCGTGGACGCCGAAGAAGGTCGCGATCGAGCTATCCACCCGCGCAATCTCCATGGCCAGCAAACCATCGAGCACCGTACTCTTGCCAGGGCAGCCGTACCCGTGGTACGCAAGACCCGCGATCCCCAGCTCTGCCAGCTTGGGGATGATCTGATGTGGGAATTCCTCGCGAATCCAATACTGGTTGATAATAGGGGTAACCTCCGCCTCCAGGAAGTCCCGGACCCTGCGCAGCAGGGCCTGGTCTTCCTCGCTCAGGGTCGCGTTAATGGAGTAAAAATCGCCATTAGCCTGCGGAAGTGCCTTCGGGACAGTAACACTCATGGTCGTTTCCTCCTGATTGATGGTCTTCTAACGATGGCATGCGAATGTAAGCGGGGCAGGGGATAAACCCGCGCCCCCTACTATACATGAGCCTGGGAAG
>WNFH01000349.1_pt1 | contig 41182 bp, 46 predicted proteins | sample 5400411 | NCBI WGS metagenome assembly WNFH01 (sample SAMN13153347, study PRJNA577476) | soil metagenome | isolation source: 200 cm saprolite under Douglas fir tree site 2 hole 3 | place: USA:California | collected 2015-04-18 | reverse complement strand
CACGGCGTTGCCGGCCGCGTCCTTGAGGTACATGTCCTCGGTGACTTCGTAGAGGACCGCGTCTGCGTCCGACTCGTTCGCCGCCAGGGCCGGCGCCGGGCCGAACACCAGGGCCAACAGCAGGAACATCAGTCCCAGCAGACTCCACGTCACAGCGTTCTTCCAATAGATGCTAGTCATCGCAATCTCTCCTCGTCCCCTGTCTCGCGAATGGGATGCGTAACGGCGGCTCCGCATAGGACTAAATGCAAGTGGGGTACCAGGAGATCTGGTCTGTAAGTACCTTATTTAATTTACTTCAGTCTGAAATGTTTCTGGAGGAATCATACGTAAGTGGCTGATTTAGTGTCGTTTCTAGTCCGGAAATGATGGCGAATCAGTATATGTAGATGTTTTCTAGGTAGTTATGAATCTTAGCGCGTGCTGGCCAGAAACTTGACGAGTCGAGCGCGATCTCACGCGTCGGAATCTTGCTCCGCAAGCGTGGCCCCCGGCCTGGCCGGAAGCTTGACGGTGAAGGTGGAGCCCTTGCCGAGCTCGCTCTTGACCTCGATCGTCCCGCCGTGGCTCTGCACGATCCCGAGACTCACCGACAACCCGAGCCCGGTACCGCTCACATCGGGCTTGGTTGTGAAGAAGGGCTCGAAAATACGATCGAGGTGCTCTGGTGCGATCCCGGTGCCCGTATCGATCACCTCGACCTGCACCATGTCCGCGCTGGCCGACGACCGGATGGTGAGAGAACCGCCGCTGTCCCTCATGACGTAGACCGCGTTGTTGATGAGGTTCAGGAACACCTGCTTGACCCTCGGCACGTCGACCTCCACGGGCGCCAGTCCCGGGGCGTAGTCCTCCGCGAGCCTGATCGCGTCCAGCGCGCCCTGGCGGCGTAGCATGCCGAGCGTCTGCTCGAGGACCACGTTGAGGTCCGTGATCTGCGGGATGAATTCGCGCTGCCGGCTGAAGTGCAGGAGGTCTCGCACGATGTCGCGGGCACGGCCCGCCTCCTCCTGGATGAGGTCGAGCTCCTCGCGCATCGGCTCACCCGGGGGGACCTGCTCGGCGAGGTACGAGGCGAAGCCGAGCACGCTCGTCAGCGGATTGTTGATCTCGTGGGCGATGTTGGCCGCCAGCTCGCCGATCGCGGCAAGCTTGGTGGATTGGATCAGCTGCGCCTGCGTCCGCTTGAGCTCGGCCATCTGGTGCTTCACGCCCTCGTACAACCGCGAGTTCTCGCTCGCCACCGCGGCCTGCAGCGCGATGCCCTCCGCCAGCCGTAGCTCGTCGGAGCTGAAGCGATGGTGCTCCTTGAGCCAGGCGATCGCAAAGCCCCCGATGCTCACGCCCTTCCAGCGCATCGGCTGGATGAGGACCGACTTGTGCGGCAGCAGCCTGGCGATTGGATGAGTGAAGCGCGGATCCTCCTGGCTGTGACTGGCGTACACTGGTCCCTCGACCCGCCGCCAATCGCTCACCCGGGGATCCAGCGATTTCAGGGTCGCGCTCTCGAGCGTCCCCAGCAGCTCCTTGGGCACGTGATAGCCGACGATCGGCACGAAGCGGCTCCCGTCCTCGCTCAGGAGCCAGGCCCCCCCGGTGTCGGCGCCGAGCGCGCGCACCATCGCCCGTGTCGTCCTTCTCAAGATCTCGGTCAGCTCGAGCGTCGAGCTGGCGTCCTGGCTCACGGCAAGGAGGGTCTCCGTGTGACGCAGGCGTTCCTGCGTCTGCTCGTACAGGCGCGCGTTCCGGATCGCCACCGACGCCGAGGTCGCGAGCGCCTCGCCCAGGGCCAGCTCCTCGGGCGTGAACGCGTGACGCTCCCGGTAGAGGATGGTCAAGACCCCGACGAGCTCGCTCTCGAGGAAGAGCGGCAGCCCGAGAAACGACACGAATCCTTCACTCGCGAGCCAGTCCCGGTGCTTGACGCCGGACTCGGTCAGGACGTCGCTGTAGGCCAGCGGCCTGCGGTGCTTGGCGATCCACCCGATGAGCCCCTCATCGTCGTCCTCGCCGTGCTCCGCCGTGTCCTTCACCGTCCGGGTCGGCCCGGCCTGGGCGCGCAGATGGAAGACGCCGGGCACGTCCTCGCTGATGAGGATCCGCGCCACGTCGGCGCCGAACCGGCGCCGCACGAGCTCGCTGAGCCGATGCAGCACCTCGGAGACCTGGAGCGTGCCGGCGAGCAGGCGCCCGGATTCGACGAGGCTTTCCTGCTCGGCCGCGTGGCGCATCACCCCTTCGTAGAGGCGCGCGTTCTCGGCGGCGATCGCCACCTGGTCGGCGACGATCTTGAGCAGTTGCTCCTCGTCGGCCTTCGCCCCCGGCGGCAGCACGTGCCGCGCGATCATGACGCCGAGCGGGCGCCCCCGGACGGTGAGGGGCAGCTTCCACTCCACCTCGGTCCAGTCCTCGGCCGGCCCGACGCCGGAGCCAGCCAGGACGCTCCGCGGCTGCTCGGCGGGATTTCGACGCACGGCGACGTGGACGCCCGGCGGCTCGCTGAGCTCGACGCTCAGGCTGGTGGTGCCGATGGCCTGCGAGAGCCCCCCCAGGAGCTTCTCGAGCATCCCGGCGACGCCCAGCTCGGAGGTGATGTCCTGCATGGAGCGGTGCAGGTCCTCGAGTTGCGAGGCGCGGCGCACGAAGTGCTGGTTCAGCCGTTTGAGCTCCTCGACCTGATTGAGCAGGCGATAGACGAGCCGCTGGTTCAGCTCGCGCAGGTAGACGCCTTCGTCGTGGCTCTCGACCCGCTCCCGCTTGCCGCCGAGAAACTCAGCGACCTGGTGGGGGAAGGCATCGACGTCGATGGGCTTCTGGATGTAGCCGTCGCAGCCGGCCACGAGCGTGCGCTGCCGGTCGCCCTGCATCGCGTAGGCGGTCAGGGCGACCACCGGCGTGGAGGCCAGGTTCGGAAACGATTTCAGGATCGCGACGATCTCGTAGCCGTCGACTCCCGGAAGGTTGATGTCGAGCAGGATGAGGGCCGGCTCCTCGCGGATCGCCGCTTCGATCCCGGCCAGGCCGTCCTCGGCGTCGACGAGGGTGTACCCGGCCGCCTCCAGAACGGCACGGACCAGCAGCCGGTTCTCGCGGTTGTCCTCGATGTAGAGGATCTTCGTTTTCTGGTCGAGTGGACGTGCCGGCATCTTCTCCTCAGGTCAAGGGGAGCGTGAAATGGAACGTGGACCCTTGGTTCTCGCGGCTCTCCGCCCAGATGCGACCGCCGTGCAGCTCGACGAACTTCTTGCTGATCGCGAGTCCGAGCCCGGTACCGCCGGCGCTGCGGGCGATGGGGTTGTCGAGCTGCTGGAACGGCTCGAACAAGTGGGCGAGGTCGTCGTCGCGGATGCCGATCCCCGTGTCGGCGACGCTCACCCGGATCGCGTCCGGCTCGGCCACGACGCTGACGAGGACCCGCCCCTGGGCGGTAAACTTGATCGCGTTGGACAGCAGATTGAGCAGGATCTGCTTGACCTTCGTGCGATCGCCCGACAACGACGGCAGCTCGAGCGGCACGTTCTTCTCGAGCTTCATCTGCTTGCCGCGCGCGAGCGGCATCGACGACTCGATACACTCGTCGATCAGCTCGTGCAGGTCGAGCTCCTCGGAGATCATCTCGAGCTTCCCGGCCTCGATACGGGAGAAGTCGAGGATGCCATTGATGAGCTGGAGGAGGTGGGCGCCACTGTTGTGTACCGAGCGGATGTACGTCTCCTGTCGCTCCGTCAGCTCGCCGTCGAAGCGGTTCAGCAGCACCTTCGAGAAGCCGATGATGGAGTTGAGCGGCGTCCGGAGCTCGTGCGACATGCTGGCCAAAAACTGGGACTTGAGCCGGCTGGCCTGCATGAGCTGCGCGTTGGATTCGGAGAGCTCCTCGTAGAGCCGCGCGTTCTCCAGCGAGATGGCGACCTGATTGGCGAGGACGGCAAGCACCTCCAGCTCCTGATCGTCGAAGATGTCGCCGGAGAGCTTCTCGCCCACGAGCAGGATCCCGGTGAGCTTGCCCTCGATCTTCAAGGGCACGATCAGCGTCGCCTTGATCGCGTCGAGCTCACCCTCGGCCGTCTCGAAGTACGCCGCGATCTCGGGATTCAACTTGACCTCTTCCTTCACCAGCACCCGGCCCGTCCGGTTCAGCCACTGCACGATCCGGCTGTCGACCCGGATCGCCACGGCCCCGACGCCCTCGCCGACGGTGGCGTCCTCGCGGTAGACGACGAACGCGCTGCGTTGAACGTCGTAGATCATCAGGACGCAGTGGGTGAGCGGGACCCCGCGAACGAGCCCGTGGACGAGCGTCTCCATCAGCCGTCCGAAATCGAGGATCGAGCCCATCCGCTTGCTGAGGTCCAGGAGCGTCTCGTAGCACCCGCGCCGCCGGCTGAACATGACGCGCTCGATCCGCTCCTCCAGCCGCTGCCCGATCGGGCTCACGAGCATGGTCATCACGAACCCCAGTGGCAGGATGACCCACAGCGGGTTCAACTGGTCCCAGTCAGCGTACTGCTCGGCCGCGACCAGCACCGAGGTGAGCACGCCCCACAGCAGGAGGTAGATCGCGCCCTTCTTCACCACCACGTTCACATCGAAGAGGCGGTAGCGCACGATCGACGTCCCGAGCATGAGCGCGAACACCATGTTCGCCGGGATGCCCATCGGGTACACCAGGTCCGCCGCCGGCACGAAGCGGGCGAGGATGAAGCGGGCGAAGTCGATGAGGCCGCCGATCAGGCTCACCAGGGTTCCTAACAAGATCAGGGTCGCGCGATTCCGTCGGAAGCTGGAGTCGACGTCGTTGTAGGTCCGGACAAGGTGCAAGAGCCCGTAGATGAGGAAGCAGTTGAAGTAGACGAAGAAAGGCGTGTACAGCAGGCCGGTCGCCGGCGCCCATCCCCAGTAGGTCGAATTCACGCCGCTCATGAAGAGTGACGAGCCGCTCAGGTTGACGATGCTGAAGAGGAGCGCGAGCGCGTACACGACGAACAGGGAGGTCCGGTGGCGCGTCGTGCTCTCGAGGAAGATCAAGACGAAGTGGTAGTAGAAGGCCGGGAGCGCGATGACCCCGGTGTGGATGACGATCTCCCAGAAGACCGCGGTCGCCTCGTCCGGTGACCTCCGAAGCATGAAGACGCCAAAGTTCCAGACGGCCATGCCGCCCACGAAATACGTGAACAGACGGTTCAGCCGGCTCCCGGGGTTGCGGAAGAGCGTGATCCCGGCGAGGGAGACGTTCAGGACCAGCGCGAGGAGCGGGAGAAAGTTATGAGGCGTCACGCGTGTCCCCCTCGGCACCCTCGAGAGGGGAATAGGCCTTGTCCTTCTTGCGCTGCTGCTCGATCTCGTGCTTGAGAATGCCGAAGACGAGCATGTCCCAGCACTGACCGTCCTGGTATCCCGCCTGCCGGAGAATACCCTCCTGCCGGAAGCCGTTGCGCCGCAGCGAGTTGGCGCTCAGACGGTTGTACTCGTACACCTTCGCCTCGATGCGCCGGAGTCCCAGCACGTCCACCCCATAGTAGGAGATGAGCTTACCCGCCTCCACACCAAATCCACGGCGGATCGCCTTCGGGTCGGTCAGCATGACCTCGAGGAAGGCGTAGCCCTCGAGGAGGTGGATGTTGAACAACCGCGCCACGCCGAGGGGCCTGGCCCACTCCACGCTGGCCTCGATCACGAGGACGATCTGCGTCGAATCCATCAGGCACGCCTCGTAGAACGAGGGGTCCTTGTCGTACACGTGCTTGTAGGAGTTCAGGAACTCGCTCCCGACCATGCGCTCGATGAACGGATCTTCCGCCCACTCGGAGAGATACTCGAGATCCTCCGGCGAGAATGTCCGCAGGTAGACGCGTAGCCCCTGCGAGACCACGCCCCGTCGGCGCGCGTTTCCCTCGCCCGGGCTCGACGACACGGACGGCGCCTCGTCCACGGCGATCATTCCCCCCCCTGCGTTAGTCCTCGACGAACGTGATCTCAAGGCGCACGGTGGGGTCCCCCAGCGCACGCTCGTTCGCGTGCACCCACACGAGGTCGCCACTGTCCTTCTTGTAGACCGCGATGTCTTTGTTGGCCGCGACGTCATGGACCTCGAACGGCAGCCTGAACGTTCCCGTGAAGGCCGCCCTGCAGATCCCGAGGCCCGGGCACATCGTCTTCGGGCCGGCTCCGACCACCGCCGTCGGCTTGAACGTGCCGTTCGTGAGCGTGATGAGCACGGGATCCGTCACCTCGATCGTGCCGCTGAACTCGCCCGTCATGACCACCAGCTCGGGGGCATCGGTGAGGTTGGTCTTGTCGCTGTTGACGACGACGTAGAGGTGGCCGTCGATCGTGCCCTGCACAGGCTTCGTGTCCAGGAGAAGGTCGCTCGTCCCGAAGGCCACGACGGTACACCGATTGGCGTCCTTCACGGTGATTCCGAGCTGGGCAAAAACGAACTCCGCGTAGGCCATCAGCCCGTCAGGGCACAGCGCCGTCCCGCGCATGGCCTTTCCCTCGAGCCCTGACGCGGCCACGCGGTGCGGGCGTTTTTTGTGATCGACGGTGAACCGCGCCTGCTCGTTCAACTCATAGAGCACCACGTCCCTGCCGGGGGAAGCATGGTCGCCGGCTTCGCTCGTCCGGAGCGTCAACCCGAGCACGGAGAACGCCACGAGCAACGCGATCGAACTCACGCGTGTTTTCATCGAACGCTCCTTCGCCACATGATCCGGGACAGCCCCGGTCCTTCGCCGCCATCCTTCACGCGCGCCGCGGACGGCGGAGCTCACGCCGTCCGGCACCACGCCAGGTGGCTCAGGCCCGATAGGAACGTCTGGCGGGACTCGATGACCTCGAACCCGGCGCGGCGAAGCGTCTCGTGGAACTCGGCCGCGCCGAGGTAGCGATGCTCGCTCTCCCGAAAGAACTCGAAGGCGACCGTCGGCAAAAGCCAGCGCAGGGCCCGGACGGCTGCCCCCAGTCCTTCCGCATCCCGCACTGCGCGGAACGTCCGCATCACGCGCGCCGGGCGGTCGTAGGTCAGGAAGATCGCGTGTCCGTCCGGCTTCAGCGCGCGCCGGCAGCCCTCGAGCAGCGCGACCGGATCGGGATGCCAGTACAGCGTGTGCATACTCACCAGGACGTCGAAGTTCCCCGCGCCCGGCACCACGGCGCGCCCGATGTCCAGGTGTTGGAACGTCAAGTTGGCTCCGCGCGGTTTGTTCTTCTCGCGCGCGATCTCGACCAGGTGCCTTACGCCGTCGATCCCGACGACCGAGTAGCCCTCCTTGGCGAGCCGGAGGCTGACGTTCCCGATCCCGCACGCGACGTCGAGCACCCGGGTCACGCGCGCGGCGGTCTCGTCGGGGACCGAGCGGGCGACGAATGCGACGATCTCCTCGAGCATGGCTTCATAGGGCGGGAAGCGTGTCACCACCGCGTCGTAGGTGACGCCGTACGTGACGGCGATCATGTGCTCGAGCGCTTCCCGAAAAGGCATACGATCTCCCGCCCGTTCCGCGGGCGCGGCCGGCCTGACGCCCGCGAGAGGCCGAGGTGGGTACGGCACGATGTCGTCGCGGCTCACTTAAGTCTCGGCGCTCTTCCTCGCCCACACCAAGAGGCTGGCGCCGCCGAGGAACGTCCTCCGCATGTCCAGCACCGCAAACCCGGCCCGTCGCACCTGGGCCGAAAACGTGGCCTCGTCCCAGTAGTGCGGCCCGATCCGCTCTCGGGCCGCCTCGAAGATCGAGTTGGGCAGCACCCACAGAAGACAGTGGAGCGCCGCACTCAGTCCGTCACGCCGCCCGATCTCCCGTAGCGTCGACCACTGCCCGATCTGGCGCGTGTGATTCACGAACACCGCGTGCCCACCGGGCTTGAGCACTCGGTGCGCCTCTCGAAGCAGCCGGTCCGGCGCCGGGTGCACGTAGAGGGAGTGGATACTGATCACCTGGTCGAAGGCGCCGTCGCGGAACGTATTGCCCCGAGTGAGCTCCCCCTGCCGAAAGGCCAGGTTGGCCAGATGCCGTGCCCGGCGCTTCTCCTTCGCCGCCCCGACCAGCGCGGCGTACGAGTCGAGCCCCGTGACCGTGAACCCCGCCTCGGCCAGCGCGCACGTGAAGTTGCCCGGCCCGCACCCCACGTCGAGCACCCGGACGTCCCGTCGCTCGACGCGCGCGGGAACCGCGGCTTCGACCAGGTCGCGGACCTCCCTCTGGAGTCGCTGGTAGTAGCTGAAGCGCGGGTAGACGTAGTCATACACCACGCCGTAGCCGACCGAGAGCATCCGATCGAGCCACCCGTGGATCGGATCGACCTTCCACTTCATGGCGACTCCCGCCGCTCCCGCCGTCACGGTCGTGGGCGCACTGCGCTGCACCCTCGCGCCCCTAGGCTTTGCTCGCGAGGACCTTGTCGACCGCCCCGCGCAGCTCCGACGGCGTGAATGGCTTCAACAAGATGTAGTCGAATCCCAGCCGCGTGGCCTCGTTGATGATGTCGGGCGTGCCGTGGGCGGTCATGAGCATGCACGCCATGCCGGGACGGATCTGGCGGGCTTGCCCGAGCACTTCGAACCCGTTCATACCCGGCATCTTGTAGTCGACGACGAGGAGATCGAACGGCTCCTTGCGGCAGAGCTCGATGGCCGCCTCGCCACGGTTCGCGGCCCTGATCGAGTACCCCAAGGCCTGCAGCACGTTGACGCACAGGATGACGACCGGGCCTGCGTCGTCGACGACGAGGATCTTCGGCCGGGCCGATTCCGTCAACGGACCGCCACCAGCGGCGGGGCCGCAGCGTCCGCGTCGGCCAAGAACCGCAGATCGAGGTGCCGGCTGATCTGCTCCAGGCGCGCCAGCGGGATCGTCGAGAAGGCGTCGGCGACGACGGGGTCGAACTGCGTGCCGTTGCCGCGCACGATTTCCTCCATCGCCGTCGGCAGAGACCGCTTGCTCCGGTACGGGCGGTCGGAGGTCATCGCGTCGAACGCGTCCGCCACCGTCACGACACGGGCGATGAGCGGAATGTCGTCTCCCTTGAGGCCGTCCGGGTAGCCTTTGCCGTCGTACCGCTCGTGGTGGTGGCGCACCGCTTTGGCCTCGCACGCGAGGAATCGCAACGGCTTCAGAATCTTGTCGCCGACCACCGGGTGTGTACGGATCAGCTCGAACTCCTCCTCGGTCAGCTGCCGCGGCTTGCCGAGGATGTGGTCCATGATGGCCAGTTTGCCGAGATCGTGCAGCATGCCGGCCCGGCTCATCAGGATGACCTCGGCCGGCGGAACGCCCATGACCGTCGCGAGCTCTCCGGAGTACAGCGACACCCGAGCGGAGTGGCCCTTGAGGTACGGGTCCTTCGACTCGAGCGCGATGACGAACGACGAGATCGTGTCGATCAGGTTCCGTTCGAGATTCTCGCGCAGGAGGATCTTCTGGAGCGCGACGGCCATGGTCTGGGCATAGCCGAGCAGGAGCGCCTTCTCGTCCGGCAGGAAGGCGCCGTTGTCGGCGCTCCGTCCGATGCAGAGGATGCCCATCGCGTCGTCCACGCCCGGGACCAGCGCAGCGAGGCCCTCGAAGCTGTGATCTCGCTTCGTCAGCATGAACGTCTCGCGGCCGCCGCTCTTGACGACGTCGCCGAACGACGCGTGCAGGAGCGCCAGAATCTGACCGACCAGCGAGGGCTCGCCCTTCCGGCTCGCGTTGAAATTCCCGCCCTGGTCCCGCAACAGCATGAGCGCGCCGTCGCACCGCAAACTCTGCATCGTGTACTCGAGCACCTTCTCGCCGAAGACGCTCGGCTCGAGCCCCTGCAGAGCGACCTCGCCGATCCGCGAGATCACTTGGACGCCGGCCTGTCTCCTCGCCAGCTCCTCTGTCAGTCCCGCGGGATAGGTGACGTTGCCGTTACCGGCCGCGCGGTCCCGGCGGAGCCGGTGGATGAGGTCTTTCACCTCGGTCACCGAAAAGGGCTTGGGCAGGTAGTCGTACGCGCCGTGGCGGAGACCGAAGACGGCCGAATTGACGGAGGGCACTCCAGTGATCAGCACCACCGGCATGCCCGGCAGCTTGCCTTTGACCGCACGGAGCAAATCGAGCCCGCTCAGGCCCGGCATCTTGATGTCGGACACCACGAGGTCGAAGGGATCGTCGCCCAGCTGCTCGAGCGCCTGCTCCGCGGTCGATGCCGTCGTCACCTGGCAGTGGTTCGAGGAAAACGCCGAGGCCAGGAAGCGCAGGACGGAGGCATTGTCGTCCACCAGAAGAACGCGCAGCCGCTCAATTTGAGCCCCGCCCGTCACCTGCGCCTGGCCTTCGATTTTGGCGGTCACCGTGATTTCTCTACTTGGTCGCGCCGAGCTGGCTCAGGAACTCGAGCCACTGGCGGGACAGACCGTCTTTCGGGAAGCTCAGCGACTCGAGCTCCGGGCGCTCGTCCACTTCGACGGCTGTCTTGCTCGCGCCGGGCTGCGCGGGCGCCGCGGGCTGCTCGGCCGGCGCCGCCACCGTGGCGGCCTGAGCCTCGACCGGCGATGTGCCCTTCGTGGCCTGGGCGAAGAAGTAGGGCCGGTTTCCATTCGGCTGCACCTGGGGCTTCGCCCACACCGGCAGGGTTGGCGCCGGCGCCGCGGTGATCGGCGCGGGCTCGGCGGGCGTGGCGGCTTCGGCCGGAGGAGCGACTGAAACCGCCTCGACCGCAGCGCTCACCGGCTTCGCAGCCTCCGGGATTGCTGTGACGACGCCCTCGTCGACGTGTGGCTCGACACCAGGCCGATCGTAGGCAGCGACCCATTCGGTCCCGTGTCCGTTGGCTCCCGAGTCGACGGCGGCCAGGGGCGCGGTTGCCTCGACCGACTGCAGTTGCAGCGAAGCCGAGGCCGGAACGGGCTCGACGACGGCTGGCTCAGAGACGGCCACGACGGGCGACGGCGACACCGTAGCCGCGGGTTCGGTGACGAGCGTCACGCTCTGAAATTCGGGCACCCCCGGCGCGGATACGACGGCTGCGGCCGGCGGAGCGCCAGGAGCTTGAGCGCTCGGAATCTGAGCGACCGGCGGCTCGAGACGCATCGGCGCCACCACGGCCGCCTGCGCCACCGGGGGTTCAGCCACCGTGGGCTTGGCCGGCTCGACGTGGGCCTCGATCGCGGGTACCACGGCCGGGGCGACCGACATGGGCGCGGAAGCCTCGACAGGCGACTTCCGAAGCCGTTCGACGTGATCGAAATAGACGACCGACGCACCGTTCACCTCGAGATGACGGAACTCGAGGCAATCGATCTCGAGGAAGCTGAGCTGCTTGATCCTTCGCAGGAACGAATCGGTCAGCCGCTCTGCGATGAAGAGGATCCGCGGGGGCCTGGAAGTCGAGACCTGCGCCATCGGATAGAGGCGACGGAGAGTGTCGGAGTACTCGAGACACCAGGAGTAGGCATCCATGACTCTGAGGAGCAGCCCCTCATCGGCGGTGAAGTCGAGCGCGATCAGCGCCAGCGAGCCCTTGGCGTCGAGCCCGACAAGGTCGATCGCGGCCTGGCCGAGCAGCAATCGCGAGTCCACGATCTTCAGGCCGGGCTCGATGCCTTCCACGTTCTCGGCGACCAGTCTTTCCAAGTTGCCGATGTCTTTGACTTCCAGCTTCCTGAACGTCGGTCTCATCGTCGTCTCCCCTGGCCCTTTGGGTCCAAACCTCGCGTGCTCATACAGCAAACCTGGGACCAAGGGGATGGAAGGGCACAAGTAGCCGGGAAATATGGAAATTCGAGATTTCCGGTTGCGGGTTGGGTTGGCTGATTAGTTTCCAAGGTTCGCCGGGACCTCGCGACAAGCTTTCCGGAAAGAATTGAATTTCAGCTAGTTGGGATATTCCGGAACTCAAGGCCCGGGATGGCGACGAACTGACCAGTGGCGATGGATTGAGCGCGCCGGTCACTCTTCCATCAATTTCTTGCGGAGAGTCTGCCGAGAAATACCCAGTATTTTTGCCGCCTTGCTCTTGTTTGACTCCACGCGCTGCATGATCTGAGCGATATACGCGCGTTCGATCTGGGCGAGCGTCCGAGGCTCGTCGCCCGATGACTCTGTCACGACAGGTTGGCGAGCCTGGGCGGCGAACTGCACAGGGAGATGTTGCGGTTCGATGGCGTCCGAGCTTCCCAGGATGACGAGGCGCTCGATCAGGTTCCGGACTTCCCGCACGTTACCCGGCCACTGGTAGCTCACCATCAGCCGCTCGGCGTCGGGCGTGAACCCTTTGATGGATTTGTGGAAGCGCGTGTTCGCGTCCAGAACAAAGTGGCGAGCGAGCGGCATGATGTCATCCCGGCGTTCGCGCAGCGGCGGGATGTGGATCGGAATCACGTTGAGCCGGTAAAAGAGATCTTCGCGGAACTGCCCGTCCTTGACGCGCGCCTCGAGCGGGCGATTGGTCGCGGCGATGATCCGGAGGTCCACCTTGATGTCGCGCGTCCCGCCCACGCGCCTGAGCACGCGCTCCTGCAGGACCCGGAGAAACTTCGCCTGGCTATTAAGCGACATCTCGCTGACCTCGTCGAGGAACAGCGTGCCGCGGTCGGCCAGCTCCATCAGCCCCTTCTTGGCGGCCTTGGCGTCGGTGAATGCACCCTTCTCGTGGCCGAACAACTCGCTCTCGAACAAGGTCTCGGTAATCGCCGCGCAGTTGACCTCCATAAAGGGAAAGTCCCGCCGCGCACTCTCGTAGTGGAGACCCCGGGCGACCAGCTCTTTGCCGGTACCGCTCTCGCCGTGGATCAGGATCGTCGCCGCTTCACTGCGCGCCAGCTTGCTGATGAGTTCGCGCAGGCGGCGCGTGCCCTCGGAGTCCCCGATGAGCTGGTCGACGCGATACTCCTTCTCCTGAAGCCGGTGAAGGCGCTGGATCTCCCGGCGGGCTCGGACTTCCTCCAGTGCCCGCGCGACCGCGAGCTTGAGCTTGTCGAGGTGCTCGAATGGCTTCTCGAGATAGTCGGTGGCGCCGGCCTTCATCGCCTCCACCGCACTCTGGATCTGGCCGAAGCCGGTGATGATGATGACCGCGGTCTCGGCGTGCCGAGCCTTGAGGGCTCGGAGCACCTCGATGCCATCCATGTCCGGGAGGCGGAGGTCGAGGAGGACCAGGTCCGGGCTCACCTCGTCGGCAGTCTGGAGCCCCTCCTTACCTGTGCCGACCCCGTGGACTTCTATCTGGTCCCCGGCTAGCACCCGCGAACAGAGCGTACGGATGTTCCGTTCGTCGTCGACGACCAGGATATTGTCCATATTGGCTAAAATAGCTGATATTTCAGGCCGGTTCGCCCAATTTCTTACCACCGCCGCGGCTCCCACCCAGCGTAGGTTCCCTGGGCCGTACCCCTACGGACGGGGCCGTGTTCGGTGACGGCTCCTCGATGCTCGCATTTCCGGATAACCCGGACGCAACCGACATGAGCGGAGCGCGGGCGGCGTGCTCGTCGGGCTCCGCCCAGGCGGTGGCGTCAGTGGTGGCAACTGACGCAATCGAGGGGCGCGTGAGCGCCGCGGGTCGCGTTCTGCTCGCGGTGGCAGTCGACGCACCAGCCCATCGCGAGGGCTCGCGCCGGGGGCCGGAAGCCCAGCAGACGCACGAGGTCGTCCACCAGCCTCGGCCCGGTGTCGGCGCCAATGACGCGCATCCGCTCGATGGGCCCGTGGCAGGTCTGGCAGGCGAGTTCGAAGCGCACGTGGGGCTTGTGGGGAAATACGGTGAACTCCGGGACTTTGAACACTCTGGCCCACGGGATCGGCTGACCGCGTCGTGCGTAGTCGTGGAGCGTGGCGATCTCGGGGTTGTCCTGAGCGCCGATGATCCTGTGGCATCCCATGCAGCGTTCGACCGATGGGAGCCCGGCGTACTCGGAGCGGCGCGCATCGGCGTGACAGTACTGGCAGGAAATCTGGAACGACCCCGCGTGGACCACGTGGCTGAAGAGAATCGGTTGGCGCGGAGCTTTCGCAAACGTCACGAGCGGTTTCGCCATCTCCGGGCGAAACGGTGGCGCAGCAATCGCGCGCAGGTACCGGATCAGCTGGCGAGTCTGGCTCTCGCTCAGAAAGTCGGCGAACGGCGGCATCCCGGGTGACAACCCTTCGGCCGGCCCTCCACGCAGGATGATGTTGACCAGGAACTCGTCGGGCAGCGTGTTCATGAGGCGGCCGTCCGCCAGGTCGGCTGGCTTGGTGGCAAATCCGGTGGCCGACGACCCATCGCCACGCCCGGCGTCGCCGTGGCAGACGGCGCAGTACCGGAGGTAGAGAGCCTCGCCCGATTTGACGTCGCGAGTGTTGGCGGCTGCCGGGGGGAGCCGGGCTCCGAACGTGAACACGATCCCGACGAGACCGCCCGACGCGGCCAGCGCGACGGCGAACCCGAGCAGGATGCCACGCCCCCTCACGTTACTCCTTGATCATCTGCTCCCGGCGCCGGAGGTAACCGTTGCGGACGGCGCTGTAGAGATCGACGACGCTCTCCTCCAGGCCCTGGAACAGATCGAGGTTCAGCGCGCGATCGTTGATCGTCTCCCCGAGCTTCATGGCGAGCCCGGTCCAAATGAACGGCACAAAGTAGGAGAGGGGATTCATCAGGGCGTCGACCCCCCGACCGATCCCGTCGCGGACCGTCATCGGCGCCATCAAGGGCAAGACGAGATAGGGGCCGGGGCCCAGGCCCCAGACTCCGAGTGTCTGCCCGAAATCCTCCCGGCTCTTCTCGATCCCCCAGTACTTCGCCGCATCGAAGAGGCCGCCGATGCCGGCCGTGCTGTTGATCAGAAAGCGCCCGACCTCTCGACCCGCCCCGCCCCACTTCCCCTGGAGCAGGCTGTTCACCGCCCGCGGGACGACGGCGATGTTGTCGAAGCCGTTGTTGATCAGGATCTCGAACGGCTCGGGCACGATCACGCGGTAGACTTGCGCCACCGGCTTCAAGACGAACCGGTCGAGGTTTCGGTTGACCTCGAACATCGCCTCGTTGAACTTCTCCCAGGGGTCGTAGTCCTCGTCGCTCTCGCTTTCGGTCTCGACCTTCTCCGGGCCCGCGGGCGGGGTCTGGGCGATCATCGGCCCGTTCGCGCCGTCGTCACCCCCGTCGCCCACGCCGAGCGCCGGAACGGCGACCATCTCTGTGGCCGGGTCGCCGTGCTCGCGCAGCGCGAGGAGCGTGGCGGGCTCGGGATCCGCCTCGGAGTGCGCGCCCGCCGACACGGGAAGTGGGGATGCGGCCATCGGCGCCGAGTCCGCCCTGAGCGCGCTCAAAGAGGTGCCGCACCCGCCGAGCGCCAGGGCCCCGATCAGGATCACTAGCCCAGCGGCGGTGCCGCGTAGTACGCCGATCAGGAGCCGACGAACGGAGGGCCCTCCCCTCGAATGCGCTTACTGGTGGACGGCGTGGGTACGCTCGCGAATCCCGTACTATCTATACAGCGGAATCCCGGCACGCGTTCGACAGAATTCGCGTCGCCGGCGCGGACGGCGGAATTTTCGCTTATTGTATCGACGCGGCTCCTGGCGTATGTTGGTCGAGCGCGGTGCGGACCGAGCGCGACGATGATCGTGCCCGGAGTGAGGAGATGACGTGAGCCGAAGCCGAGCCCGCGAGTTCTGGTGTGGCGTCGTGTCCGAAACCGTCCAGATCCGGCTCCGTCGGCCGGGCGGGTTCGGGCGCCCCCAAGGCTACTTCGTGCAGTGCAACCAGACCGACTGCCAGTACGTCGACGAGAACAAGCCACCCTGCCCCCTGAACTCCGCCATGTTCGCGGACGAGATCAAGGCCGCCGAGGAAGCGCGCGCGCAGCGAAGCGAATAGGGCTCAGCGGGGGCGCAGCACCACCGTCGTGAGCGTCCCGAGATACTCCCGGGCGACGCGAAGCACGTCGCCGGATGTCACCGCCTCTACAGCCCGGCGATAGCGCTCAGCATAGTCCTGTCCGACACCCTCGACCTCGTAGAAGGCGAGATACCACGCCAGGCGCTCGTTCGTCCTGCGGTCCATCGCGTAGCGACCGAGGAGGTATCCCTTGGCTCGCGAGAGCTCGTCGGCGCCGACCGGGTCGGTGCGAACACGCTCGACCTCCTGGAGGAGCGCCTCTTCCGCCTTCATCGCGTTCTGGGGCGCAGTCCCCAGGTACAGGATCAGCGCTCCCGGCTCGCGCACGGGATCGTAGTAGGCCGCGGCCGTGTAGGCGAGACCCCGCTTGTCGCGCAGCTCGACGAAGAGGCGACCGGCCATCCCGCCCCCGAGGATCGTCGACAGGACCTTGACCGCCGCGTGATCGGGATGGTCCAGCGACGGCGCGATCCCACCGACCAGGATCTGCGCCTGCTGCGCGGGCTGCTCGAAGGCCCGGCGCGTTCCCGGGTTCACCGGCGCAGGCCGCGAGGGCTCGGTGACAGGGCCGCCGCGCTCCAGGCGGCCGAACAGGCGCCGGGCTTCCGCGAACACCTCGGCGGCCGCCAGCTGGCCGCTGACCGCGAGCGTCACCCGCTCGGGCCGGTAGAAGCGCCGGTACCACGCGACGATCGCCGCGTGGTCGACCCGACCGAGCGATTCCGGGGTGCCGAGCACCTGGAGCGCGTACGGGTGGGCCCCGTACAGGGCGGCGAAGAACTCGTCGAACGCGCGCGCCGGCGCGTTGTCGCGGCGCTTCTGGATCCGTCCCACCAGCCAGGCGCGCTCGCCATCGACCTCTGTGGGAGAGAGCTTCGGCTCGAGCGCGAGTTCGGCCGTGAATCCGAGCAGCTCGCGCCAGAAGCGCGACAGCGCCGAGGCGCGAATCTCGGAATAGTCCATTTCCCCCGTCGCGCTGATCTTGCCGCCGAGGGCGGCGATCGCTTCGGCCAGCTGGGCCCCGCTGCGCTTCGCGGTGCCTCTGACCATTACGGCGTGCACGAAGTTCGAGATCCCGGCGTTCGACGGCTCTTCCCACCGCGTGCCCATCGAGACGAGGAGCGACACCGCGACGACCGGGGCCACCGGGTTCTCCCGCACCAGGACGGTGAGCCCGTTGTCGAGGCGCTCGCGCGTCGCCTGCGCTGCTGCGTCGGCGGGTGCCCCGAAGATTCCGACAGCCAGGAGCACGAGTGCCCACCGGATCATCGCGACGTGCCCTCGGGGACGAACCGCACGCGCGCGTAGTTGTCGTCGCCGAAGTACTTCCGCGCGACCCCCTGGATCTGGGCGCCGGTGATCCCACGGAGCCGCGAGAGATACGCGAGCTCGTTGTCGAGGGTCCAGGTCGTCTCCGCCTGTCCGTAGGTCTTCGCCAGCCCTTCGGCGGTCTCGATATCGAACGCGTAGCTCGACTCCGCGGTGATCAGGGCGCGCTGCCGCTCAGCCTCCGTCACGCCCTCGGCGCGCACCTTCCGGATCACGTCCAGGATCGCCGCCTCGGCTCGTTCGAGGTCGGCCGGCTCGAGCCGCGCCGTCACGGTGACGAGCCCGCTCTGCTCGAACGCGCCATAGCCGGCCTCGATGTTCGCCACGAGTCGCAGCTGCTCGCGGACGGTCTGGTTCAGACGCGAGCTCGGTGAATCGCCGAGGATGTACGTGAGCAGATCCACCGCGTAGAGGTCCTCGTTGCCCGTCGGCGCGGTGCGCCACGCCAGACCCAGATACGCTTGTTTCTCGGCCCGCGCGACGTCGGCCCGCCGCGTCCGGTCGAGCGCGGGCACCGCCGGCGCCGCGCGCGGCGCCGGCGGCGCGGCCGCGATGCGGCCGAAGGTCGCGTCGGCCAGAAGCCGCACCCGGGCCGGCTCCACGGCGCCCACCACGACCAGCACCATGTTCTTCGGAACGAAGTGCTTCCGATAGAACTGGGCGAGCTGATCACGTGTCAGTTTCTGGATGAACTCGCGGCGACCCAGAAGGGGCCGCCCGTAGGGGTGCGGCGAGTAGCTCAACTCGTAGAGGCGCCGGAGCAGAAATTTCTCGGGGTCGTCCTCGATGAGGTTCATCTCCTCGAAGACCACCTTCTTCTCGTTCTCGATCTCGCCGGGCGGAAAGCTCGCGTTCACCGCCAGGTCGGCGAGCAGCTCGATGCCCCCGCGCACGTGCGCGGCGGGCACCACGAAGTCATAGTGGGTCGTGTCGTACGAGGTGAACGCGTTGCTCGCCCCGCCGAAGCCCTCGACCAGCGTGTCGATCGAGCCGGGGGGCCGCGTCGGCGTCCCCTTGAACAGCATGTGCTCGATGTAGTGAGCGAGGCCGAGCTCGGCGGCGGCCTCGTCCCGCCCGCCCATCCGCATCCAGAGCTGGAGCGCCACCACGTCGCTCGCCCGGTGCTCCTGCACGATCAAGACGACACCGTTCGGGAGGACTTCGCGCGTCGGCGCCGGTGCCGACCCGTGGCGAAGCCCGCCGACGGTGGCGCATCCGGCCAGCAGGAGAAGGACGAGCCCAACTCGAAGATCCGGCCGCCGCACGCTAATTCACCCCGTTCAGGACGTAATCGAAGAGATCGAAGTTCCTCAGATCATCGGCACGCGCGAGGCGCTGCGCGTGGGCGTCGGCGAGCGGCCGGTTGATGACGAAGGGCACCGTCTGCTCCGACACGCCGCCGTGCGATCGGAGCGGCTCCTCGAGCAGGGAGAGGTCGTGCTCCGCCGGGGATTTCCCGAGGACCGTGTGCGCGTCGCCGATGACGATCAGATCGCCCACGCGGTCTCGCGGCAGCTCGAACCGGGCGCAGCCCGTCGCGTTGTCGTAGACCTCGGCGATCCCGGGCGTCGCGCCGAGGCGCGACGCGACCGCCCGGCCCTGGGCCGCGTCGTCGAGATAGATCGTGGCGAAGGACCCGAGCGCGCCGTGATGCACGACGTACGGGTCCGTGATCGGCAAAATCACGCGCGCACGTCCAGGCCCGACCAGGGCCTCGAGGAGCGGACGGAGATAGACGACCTGCGGCGTGCCGTCCGGATAAGCTTTGGCGTTCATGCCGTGGTCGGCCGTGATCCCCAGCACCGCGCCGGCGCGGTCGAACGCGTCGAAGTAACGATCCAGCATCGCGTAGAACGCGGTCGCGGCCGAGGCGCCGGGAGCGTGCTTGTGCTGGACGTAGTCGGTCAGCGACAGATACATCGCGTCGGGATGCTGTCGCGTGAGAAGCTCGAGCCCGGCCGCCAGGACGTACTCGGATAGCTCCGCGCTGTAGACCGACGGGACCGGCATGGCGACGAGGTCGGTGGCGCGCTCGATGCCGTGCTCGTCCTTCGTCGTCTGGTCCGCCTTCTCGGAGGAGAAGCAGATCCCCTGCATCCCGTGGCCGAGGAGCCGGCGGAGCTTGTCCTTGGCGGTGACGACCGCCACCCGGGCTCCGGCGTGCGAGAGCGCCGCCAGGATGGTCTCGCAGCGCAGGAACTTCGGATCGTTCATCATCACTTCCTGGCCGGTGGCAGAGTCGTAGAAGTAGTTGCCGGAGATGCCGTGGACCGCCGGCGGCGCGCCTGTGACAATCGAAAGATTGTTCGGGTTCGTGAAGCTCGGGACGACCGACCGCGCGAGCCGGTACACGCCCTCGCGCTGGAAGCGCGCGAGGGCGGGCGTCGTGCCCGCCGCGAGCCCGCGTTCGAAGTACTCGGGCTCGGACCCGTCGATGCAGACGAAGACGACCGGACGGTCGGGCGCGTGATAGCTGCGGCCGTTGACGGAGACCGTGGCGGCGGAGCCCATGGGTCCCACCGATACTACGGCGCGGCGCCCGCCAAGAAAAGGCTCTTGACCTACGAGCCGGCCGGCGCCGACGTCGCGGTGACGGCGGCGTGCCGGCGGCGGCGGACGAGGCGCCGTCCCCGGTCCCACCCCCGGACGCCGAGCAGGACGGCGAGCGCCCCCGCGTACCAGTAGGGATCCGTCACCCCGACCTTCGCGAGCCACAGATAGTGCAGGACCGCGCACACCCCGGTCACGTAGACGAGTCGGTGCAAGCGCGTCCACGCTCGCGCGCCGAGCCGCCGGATCATTCCGGTCGTCGACGTAGCGGCCAGCGGGATCAGCGAGAGCAGCGCGAGCATGCCCACGGTGATGTACGGGCGCTTGACGATGTCGGCCCACATGCGCGGCCAGTCGAAGAAGAAGTCCAGCACGATCCACACCGAAAAGTGCAAGCAGGCATAGGCGAAGGCGAACAGCCCGAGCAGCCGCCGCAGCGCGATCGGCCACGCGAGACCGAACACGATACGGAGCGGCGTCATCGCCAGCGAGGCGAGAAGTATCCGGAGCGTCCAGTCGCCCAGCGTGTTGGTGACGAAGCTGACGGGGTTGGCGCCCAGGTCGTCGGTCCACGCGCGGTGGCCCAAAAGCGCCAGCGGCGCGAGACACCCACCCCACACCGCCACCTTGAGCGCGATGCGCGTCGGGCGCGACACCGGCGACCTAGTAGAACTTCTTCAGGTCCATCCCGGTGTAGAGCGATGCGACCTGGTCGGCGTACCCGTTGAACGGGAGACTGGGCCGACGGCGAAACTCGCCGATGCGCCGCTCGTCCGCCTGGCTCCAGCGCGGATGGCTGACCGCGGGATTGACGTTCGAGTAGAAGCCGTACTCTTGCGCCGCCGCCTTCTCCCAGGAGGTCTTCGGCTGTTCGCTCACCAGACGGATGCGGACGATGGACTTGGCGCTCTTGAAGCCGTACTTCCACGGCACCACGACGCGCACGGGCGCGCCGTTCTGGTTCGGCAGCACCTTGCCGTACATGCCGACGGTGAGGAGCGTGAGCGGGTGCGTCGCCTCGTCCAGCCGGAGCCCCTCGACGTACGGCCAGTCCAGCGACGCATACCCGAAGAATCCCGGCTTCTGAGCCGGAAACTGGCTGGGGTCGAGCAGCGTCGTGAACTCGACGAACTTCCCCTGCCCGGTCGGCTCGACGCGGTTGAGGAGCGAGGCGAGCGGGAACCCGATCCACGGGATCACCATCGACCACGCCTCCACGCAGCGAAGCGAGTACACGCGCTCCTCCAGCGGAAACAGACGGATCAGCTCGTCGATGTCGAAGGTCTTCGGCTTGTGCACGAACCCGTCGACCTGGACCGTCCAGGGCCGCGGTCGCAGCGTCCCGCCGAGGCGCGAGGGGTCGTCCTTGTTGACGCCGAACTCGTAGAAGTTGTTGTACGTCGTCGCGTGCTCGAACTTCGTGGCTGGCTCGTTCAGACTGAAGGCGGCGTTCCGGGTCGCGCTGAGAGGCTGCCCCTGAGGAGTCGCGCCTTCGCTCTGGCCTGGCCTCAGGACGAGGGCGGCCACGGTCCCTGAAATCAGCTCGCGCCGGCTCAGGTAGAGCTTCGGATCGGTGATCTCGCTCGCGGTGAACCGCGGCGCGCGTCGAATCAACATGGCGTCTCCTTCGTCTATAGGCGCGCCTCGCACGCCGGGGCCCCAGCCCCGCGCCGTGCTGCGGCGCGCACTGCCACGAGGATCTCACACCGCCGCGAACTTGTAACCGTGGCCGTGGAGGGTGAGGATCCAGGCGGGCCGGTCGGCGTCGGCTTCGAACTTCCGCCGGAGCCGGAGGATGTGGGTGTCGACCGTGCGGGTGGTGGGGAATCGCTCGTATCCCCACACCTCGGCGCTTACTCCCGCTCCGCGAGAAGCCGCCGGATCATGGCCTCGGTCTCGTCGTAGTCGCCCTCGCCGATGTGCCGGTAGCGGACGATCCCCTTTCGATCCATCAGGAGGGTCGTCGGCCAGGCCCGCACGCCCCATCGCTTCCAGATCGTGAAGTCGTTGTCCTGCACGACCGGGTAACGGACCCCGAGCTTCTTCGTGGCCTCCACAACCTTCTCGTACGGCTTCTCCCAGGAGAACTCCGGGCTGTGCACGCCGACGATCGTGAAGCCGTCCTTCTCGTACCGCTCGTACCAGCCCCGCAACTGCGGGATCACGTTGCGGCAGTTGATTCAGCCGAAGGTCCAGAATTCCACCAGCACCACCCGGCCGCGCAGGCTCGGCGTGGTCAAGGGCTCGCTGTTGATCCAGCGTTCCCCCGCCACCTCCGGCGCCGCCGCGCCGAGGCGCAGCGCCTGGCCGGCGGCCGGGCCGGCCACGAGTCCTGCCGCCGCCAGGAGGACGACGAGCAGGAATGACGCGCGCCGACGCACGGCTACGGCTTCTTCTCCATCGCCTTGTCGTCCTTCATCATCTTATTGTCCTTCATCATGCTCTTGATCTGCTTTAAGGGCAGTGTGGACTCTCCGGACGTGCGAGTCGTCACAACGGTGTCAAATCTTCGGGGCAGTGCTCAGGGCCCGGCCGACCGAGACCGAGCGAGTCGGAATCGTGCGGGTTAGACGACGTCGTCGGTGCGGTCAATCTCGGTCAGCACGAAGCGCGCGATCCAGTTCTGCTCCTGATCGCGCGCCCGCCGCACACCCTCGCGATCGTCCGCGGGAAGTCGATCGCCGCCCGCGCCATCAGCGCGCGCGGTGTCCTCGATGAGCGTGATCGGAATCGGGGTTGGCATATCGGGGCTCGCGTTCTCGCTCATTACATCGGCGATGGCTTCGCGCGCAGGGCCCTGACACGGTCCGGGGCGAGCCCCCAGGCGCAGTACGCGGCCGCCAGGCCGCCGGCCCCGAGCGCGACGAACGCCCACCCCCAGATCGTCGGCGTCGGGCCGGGCACGTTGGTCAGGTCCAGGACCCGGCCGAACACGATCGGCGCGACGGCGCCGGCGCCGAAGCCGAGGAACGATCGGAGCGCGAGCGCGGCGCCGAGGTAGGGGGCGCTCACGGCCTCGGTGAGCGCCGTGGAGAGCACGGGTGAATCGCCGAGGGCGGTGAAGCCGTAGAGCGCCCCGACGATGAAGACAAGGGCGAGCGGCCCGCCGACCAGCCAGCCGAACGCGAGCGAGCACGCGGCGCTCGCGGCCGCGAGGCTGAACAGGACGAGGCGACGTCCGAGGTTGTCGGAGAGTCGGCCCATCGAGGAAGACGCGATGAGTCCCATGACGTGGAAGGAGGCCGAGACGTAGGAGGCCAGCTCCACGGCGCGGATCGATCCGGCGCCCGAGACGGCGAAGGCGGCCGCGACGAACGCGGGCGTCCAGGCCCACATTCCGAGCAGCTCCCAGGAATGGAACGTGTAGCCGAGAATCAGCCGCATCGCCGGACGGTTCTTCACGACGGCCGTGCCGAAGCGGACGCCGGCGCGGGGCGGGTGAACGACGTTCGGGGTTCTGCGCAGCGCGAACCATTGGACGACGACGCCGACGACCGGACCGCACGCGCTCGCGAAAAACGAGGTCGCGTATCCACCCCACGCGAGCGACCAGCCCGAGAGCAGCAGCGACAGCGCGTAGCCTGCCGACGAGCTGGCGATCAGCCAGCCGACCGCGGCCCCGCGGCGCTCCGGCGGGTAGCGGTCGGCGATGAGCATGATCGCCGTCGTGTAGGTGCCCCCCTGGGTGAGCGCCATGAGCGTGTAGAGCAGGAGCCCCGTCGTGTACGAGCGCGCCCAGAAGGCGAACGCGAGCGCCGAGACCGCGCTGAGCCACGCCGACCCGAGAAACACCCGGCGCGCGCCGACGCGATCGGCCAGCGACGAGAACGCGACCAGCGAGACGGCGTAGCCGGCTTGAAAGCCCGTCGAGATCGACCCGGCAGCGGTCGCCGACATTCCCCACTCGGTCCGGAGCACCGGCAGCGCCGCCGCGTAGGTCATGAACACGGAGGTCATGCAGGTCCGCGCGGCGCAGACGGCGAAGAGCCAGCCGTCGACTTTCACGGACGCCGGAATGCGTGGGAGATGAACTCCGGGAATCGCGCCTCGAGCTCCGCCACGATTGCGTCGGCGACCTCTGCCGCGCGTCCGGGCCGCTCCTGCGCGGCGCCGCGGGCCCACAGGTCGAGGTACGCGTCCTGATCCTGAAGGCCGAGCTGCATCGCAACGGAGTCGATGAGCTGCTGGAACCGGTCACTCAGCGGGCGGGTGACGGTCTCCGTCTCGTCACGCGCCTCGACCATCGCCGGAACGTCCTTCCAGGCGATGATCTGGTAGGTGGCCATTTATATGAGCTTGAGAACGGCTCTAGCCGAGGGTGGCCTGAGACAGACGCGCGTGGCTCCGACGCGCCCGGTTCATCCGACAAGCCTGTGCCTTCGGACGCACCCGGGTTCGCGCGTGGCTCCGACACGTCCATTCTATCCGAGAGGCCTGTTTCATCCGACGCACCCGGGTCGCGGATGGCTCCGACAGACCCGTGTCATCCGACCCGCCCGTTCGGAGCGCGGCAGGTCATTCCCCGCCCATGAACTGGGCGAGGAGCGTGATCTGGTCTCCCGGCCGGAGCGGAGAGTCGAGGGTGTGCTCGACGCCGAGCACTGCATCGTTGACGAGCACCTCGATGTGCTCGCCCAGCTCGTTGCCGTGCCAGAGGGCCCGCTGGAGCTCCGGGAACCGCGCCGAGAGGCCCTCAAGCACACTCCTGACCGTCGCGCCAGGGGTCAGAGGCTCGTCCATGACGCGCCGGCCCGAGCCGTCGCCGCCGACGAACTTCGTGACCCAGGAGGCGACCTCCACCGGGATCGTCGCGGCCGTGGTCCCCGCCCGGTGCATCAGCAGCAGGCGGTCAGCAGGCGGACCAGCTCCGAGGCCGTGTCGGGGCGGGCCGAGTAGTAGACGAAACGTTCCTCCTTGCGACTCTGGACCAGCCCGGCCCGGCGGAGAAGGTCGAGATGGTGCGAGAGCGTCGGCCCCGGGATCTCCAGCTCGGCCTGGATCTCGCCCGCGGGTACGTCGCGCCCCTGCCGGACCAGGAAGAAGAAGATCTGCAAACGCGTCAGGTGGGCGAGCGCCTTGAACGCCTCGACGTGTTCCTCGCGAGCTTGCAGTCGAGCGAGGGGTAGCGTCTTCACATTTCCAAATCTATCAAACTACGATGACCGTTGCTACTGGGAGCAGGTGAACGCGGCTATCCCGAGGAACGCGGGGCGCGCGGCGTCGACTCGTTGAGGAACTCATCCCGCTTGTGCTTGAGCCGCCGAATCAGCTCTTCGTACGAGTTCGCTCGGACGATTCGGTCGAACTGCGAGCGGTAGTTGGCGATGAGGCTCACGTTCTCGATGAGGACGTCGTAGATCAGCCATCGCTCGCCCCGGCGGACCATCCGCGACTCGACCGGCACCTCGGTGCCCGTCCGCGTCATGATGCGGGCCCGGACCGTGGCCAGCTCGCCGTCCATCGACTCGCCGACGTACCGGATCCGCTCCCCGCCGTACTCGTTTATCCGCGCGATGTAGGTCCGCTCGAGGAGATCGGCGAAGAGCTGCGTGAACTCCTCGCGCTCCGCGGGCGTGCGGGCCTGCCAGTGGCGGGCGAGCACGCGCTTGGCCGTCTCCGTGACGTCGAACGCTTCGTGCGCGATCTTCCGAACCGCGGCGCGGCGATCCTGCCGCGCGAGGGCCGGATCGTCGAGGACCTTGATCACCTGGTCGGTGTACTCGCGAAGCTGGTCCGTGGGGCCGGCCCACGCCGGCGAGCCGGCGAGGAGCAGCATCGCGGCGGCGGCGGTCGTCAGTGTCCCCTTCATGGGTGGGAGTATACGCCGCCCCTCGCGCCGGGCCGAAATCTGCCGAGTGCTGGTTCCTGGCGTCGTCCGGCTCATCGCGTGAGGGCGGGTACGGGGATGCGAACGCGCACCTCCCGACCGACGAGCCACGCCCCCGAGAGCGTCAGGATCGCCGCGACGAGATACACGGCGTGGACGCCGAAGGCGTGGATCAGCAGCCCCCCGACGAGCGGGCCCGCGACACCGCGGACTCCGGCCAGGGTTGCGCCGATCGCGACGTACTGGGCCGTGCGCTGCGGCCCCGCGACGTCGATGACCGCCATCATCCACACGAGCTCGAGCCCGACCGCCAGGAGCGAGTCGGTGACCGAGCTCGCCACCAGCACCCACGGGCTCCAGGCGATGTAGTAAATCAGGGGCGTGGCGGCGCCGACGAGGTACATCACGCGCAAGGCCTCGAGACTCGAGCGCCGGTCGACGAGCCACCCCCAGTAAGCGCTGCCGGCGAGCGTCCCCATCGCGGCGACCGCCGCGAACACGCCCACCTGCGACGCGCTCACGTGCAGCACGTCGACGAGCAAGAGGGGATGCGCCGGCGTCTGAATCCAGCAGCCGGAGCCGAAGAGGAACGACGCCACCAGGAGACGCTGGAAGGCGTGATCGTCACGCACCGCGAGCCACGCACCGCGGAGCCCGGTCGGCGGCTCCCCGCCGAGGGGCACGGGCTCCGGGACAGCGAGCCGTCGCTGACGCAAGCTCGCGGCCATTCCCAGCAGCGCGGCGGCGACGAAGATCCAGCGGTAGCCCACGCGCTCGAAGAGCTGACCGGCGGCGAGGGCCAGCCCGATGCCCAGGACCGCGCCGGCCATCCGGACCAAGCCCAGGGCGCGACCGCGTTGGGCTCGCGGATAGACGCGCTCGACGACGGCCGCCTGCGCCGGCGCGGCGGCGGCGCCGAAGAAGTCCCGGGCGATCACGAGGCCGACGAACGACCACGCCGAGCTGACGAACGGGACCAGCAGGAACACGCCCCGGGCGACGAAGCCGGGCCACACGAGGTACGGGAGCGGAGGGCGTCCGTGGAACGCCCGCGCCCACAGGAGCGAGAGCAGCAAGCACGCGCCGCCCGCCGAGGACATCACGGCGAGCTGCAGCGGCGTGGCGCCGAGCTCGGCTCGTAAGATAAGGCCGATGAAGGGGCCGGTCAGGCCCGCGAAGACGGTGAACAGGAGCGTCGCCGAGATGTCGATCCGGAGCGCGCGCCGGATCTCGGGGCTGAATCGCGACCCGATCATAGTCATCCTTTTGTGCTCGCCCGGAACGACGGGGCCACGGCCCCCGCGACGCGCTGCGGCTCGTACTTATGATTATGTCGCACCTCGCCCGGACGACGGCGATTCCAGGCGACGCTCCCTAAACCTGCGTCGCCACGGCGATCTCGGGTCGGTTACAATCGTCGCCATGGCACCGCTCTCGGTCGCAGATTCGCATCCCCGAAAGCGCGTCAGGGTCCTCGACACGGAGATCGCCTACGTTGACTCGGGCGCGGGCGAGCCGACCGTCTTCCTGCACGGCAATCCCACGTCGTCCTACCTCTGGCGCAACGTCATCCCGCACGTCGACGGGCTCGGCCGCTGTCTTGCTCCCGATCTGGTCGGTATGGGCGACTCGGGGAGGTCGCCGGGCGGCGCCTACCGCTTCGTCGACCATGCGCGCTACCTCGACGCATGGTTCGACGCTCTGGGGCTCCTCCGGAACGTGGTGCTCGTCGTTCACGACTGGGGCTCGGCCCTCGGCTTCCACTGGGCGCGCCGCCACCCCGAGCGCGTGAGGGGTGTGGCCTACATGGAGGCGATCGTCCGACCGGTCACGTGGCAGGAGTGGCCGGAGGTGGCGCGCAAGGTCTTCCAGGCGATGCGTGGAGCAGCGGGCGAAGAGATGGTCCTTCAGAAGAACGTGTTCGTCGAGCGGATCCTCCCGGCGAGCGTCGTGCGCGGCCTCACGCCGGAAGAGATGGCGCGCTACCGGGCGCCGTACCGTGAACCCGGCGAGTCACGGCGACCGACTCTCACCTGGCCGCGCGAGATCCCGGTGGACGGCGAGCCCTCCGACGTGGTCCAGATTGTCAGGGCCTACGGCGACTGGCTGGCGAACAGCCCGATGCCAAAGCTCTTCGTCAACGCAGATCCCGGATCGATTCTCGTTGGCGCGCAGCGGGAGTTCTGCCGCGCCTGGCCGAACCAACGGGAGGTCACCGTCAGGGGCACGCATTTCGTGCAGGAGGACTCGCCCGACGAGATCGGCCGCGCGATCGCGGCGTTTGTCCGGCGCCTGGGGTAAGCCCCCGCGCGCTCGGCTGCTGCCCGAGCGCGCGGGGACGGTGCTTAGTCTTAGTCTTCCTGAGCGACCATCAGCTTCACGGTCACCCGGCGCTTGTCCTTGTTGGGTGTTCCCTTCTCAGCGATCGGGCCCAGGCCCACCAGGTGGATCCGCGGCAGCTCGATTCCCTTTTCGACCAGGAACCGGCGAACCGACTCGACCCGACGCTGGCTCAGCCCCACGTTGTAGCCGTAGGTCCCCACCGGGTCAGCGTAGCCCTGGAGGTCGACCGTGAGCTTCTGGTTCTCACGCATTTCCTTGACCAGCGTCGCTAGCGTGGTCTGGCCGGCGTCGTTGAGGTCCCACTTGTCGAAGCCGAACAGGATCTGATAGGTCTCGGCCTCTTTTCGAACGTTGCGGTTCGACCAGAGCCGCGTCAGCCGGCTGTTCGTCTCGTCCGCCTTGGTGTAGGCGCCGTCCGCCCGCTCACGCGCGCCGCGAGCCACCTCGCTCGTCTGGGTCAGCTTGGTGTCCACCCCTTCGACTTTTTGGTCGACCCGCTGAGTTTCTTCAGTCAGCTTCTTGTCGACCCCAGCGACGCGCTGGTCGATCTCCACTTCCTTCTTAGCGACATGCTCGGTCACCCACCCCCTGGTGGCGACGCATCCGCTGGCCAGAAGCATCACTGCCGGCAGCACAACCCCCAGCTTCACCGCTTGTCGCATAGTCACCTCCTCATTTAATGCCCAGACCTCGAGCGGTCGGGCTCGGCGTGGACGGCTTGCAACCGGGTCGCCAGGCGCGGAGTCGGGCGTTTTCACGACACGGGGAGTCAGCGGGCTGACGGCATCGTCAGTTTAGCCGCGCGCGCAGCGAGTGCAGGGCTCGCCGGAGCTCGGCGTCCCCAGGTGCCAGCCGTACCGCCTCCTCGAACTCGCGCAGCGCGTCCCACCACCGCCCCTGTCTCACATGGATCCGGCCGAGGTTCATGTACGGAAACTGGCGCGGCTCGTATCGTTTGGCCTGCTTGGCGCGCTCGAGCCAGGACACGGCCTCGTCGAGCTTGCCCTGCTGCATGAGGTAGCAACCGATGTCGTTGTAGGGATTGCCGAAGTCGGGATCCACGTCGATCGCCCGCAGGCATTCCTGCGTGGCCTCGTCCAGACGCCCCTGAAAGCTATAGGTCCACCCGAGATAGGTGTGGGCCTCGGCCGTCGGACACACCTCGATGGAGCGCTGGTAGAGCTCGATCGCGCGCTCGAGCTCCCCCTGCATCTGGTGGCGGTAAGCTTCCTGCCAGATCTCCGTCGCCCTCTGGAAGTTATCCGGAGCGCTCACCTGGTCACCAGCTCGGCCACGCTTCGCGCCGCAATCCCATGTCCCAGAACATCCACTCATAGCGGCTCGTCGCGAGAAAGTGAGCCCGCATCGTGTCCAGGTCCGGCGTGGTCAGCCGCTCCGCGATCCGGTCGGTCGCGGACAGCACCGCCCGGACGACGGTCCCGAACTCCTCGGAGGCGTAGGTGCCGATCCACCGCTTGTAGAGAGGGTCGGCAGAGCCGGCGCGCTCGAGCTCCTTGCCGACCTCCCAGTAGATCCAGTAGCACGGCAGCAGCGCCGCGATCGCCTCGTGGAAGGGCGACCCGTAGGCGACCGCGAGGAGGTAGCTCGTGTAGGCGAGGTTCGTCGGCGCCAGCGGCGTCGCCGCAACGTCGGCGGGCGTGAGCCCGAAGTCGCGAAAGAAGCTCTCGTGCAGCGCGCGCTCCACCTTGAGTGCCCCGGCGGCGTGCTCGTTGAACATGATGATCCAGTCGTCCTCGGGCGCCCGCGCGCCGGCGAGCGACAGCGCCCGTGCGAACTCGCGCAGGTAGAGGGCGTCCTGCACCGCGTAGAACTTGAAGCTCTCGCGGGCGAGCGAGCCGTCGCTAAGCCCGCGCACGAACGGATGGCGCAGGATCGCTCCGTAGATCGGCTCGATCGACCGCCACAGCTCGTTCGTGAACGTCATCAACGTCCCTTGAAGACCGGCTCCCGCTTCTCGACGAAGGCCTTGGCGGCTTCCCGGTGGTCCTCGGTCATCCCGCAGCGGGTGTGGTGCCAGGCCTCCAGGTCGAGGGAGTCCTGGAGGGTCCCGCTCTCGGCGGCGTTGAAGTTCCGCTTCATGTATCGGTACGCGATTCGCGGCCCCCGGCTGAGCCGCGCGGCCAGCGCCATCGTCTCCTCCTCGAGCCGCGCGTCGGGCACGACCCGGTTGACGATGCCGAGGGCCAGGGCCTGCTGGGCGTCCACGATGTCGGCCGTGTAGTAGAGCTCCCGCGCCTTGGCGCTGCCGACGAGCTGCGTGAGGTACCAGCTGCCGCCGAAGTCCCCGGAGTAGCCGACGCGCGCGAACGCCGTCGCGAACCGCGCGGAGTCGCCGGCGACGCGGAGGTCGCACGCGAGTGCCAGGGAGAGCCCAGCGCCCGCCGCCGCCCCGCGGACCATCGCAATCGTCACCTTCGGCATCTCATGGAGCCACCGCGACACGTCCATGCGCGAACGAAGCGCCTGCGCCTTCTCCTCGAGCGTGGTCCCACCGAACTCGCGCCCCTCGGCCATCGCCTTCACGTCGCCGCCGGCGCAGAAGCCGCGGCCCGCCCCGGTGAGTACCACCACGCCCACCTCCGGATCCTCGGCCAGCCGGGGCAGCGCCGCGAGCAAGGCGTCCAGCATCGGACCCGACATAGCGTTGAGCCGGTCGGGACGGTTCAGCGTGAGCACGGCAACCCCATCCGCGACGACTTCCAGCACGTCCTCGCTCATGGCGATCCCCCCGGAGTGATGGTGTCGCGATGGTACTCCGAGACGCGAGCGGTGTCGCGAACTTCGCGTCGGCATTGATGCCCCGAGCGGCACCAAGCTGCACCGAGTACACGTCCTGAATCGCTGACGCTCCCTGGCGCGCCATCCCCGGCGCTCCACCATCCTGCACTAGCGCCCGCAAGAAAAATGCACCCGGCGCCACGGCGACGCGATCAGGCGTTGTTATCCTAGGTAGAGGGGAACTAAAAGGGTCCCCGGTAGGTTTTCGGCGGCGTTTGGAACTCCCAGAAATACAGCGTATGGCACGTCACGAACGCATAGGTCGTGTTCACGAGGAGAGCGTCGCATCTCGGAGTATCGTCCCAACTGAGAGCAATGCGGACCTTCCTCGTGAGCAGATCGTCCGTCATAAAAGTGCCGTCACGATGCTCGCCGCAACGGCGGTGCTCCTGGTAGAAGGCGTAGTGGTCGTCTCGCTTATGCGGGCTCGGCGTCCTGCTCGTCAGGGTGCTCGCGCAGCCACGCGCGACGATCTGCGCCAGGCAAGCCGGTGAGGATCAGCAAACACTCGCTGTCGCATCCGGGCTCCAGGCAGATCGGGCAGGGGTCATCGTGCTGCATGTGTAGCAGGATAACAGACGAGCGCCCCGGTTGGGGTCCCTGGGAGCCTGTCAGCGGGCAGGACCTCGGATCGTCTGCACGTTCGGTGGCCTCATCGCCTGCAAATGAAGTTCGATGTTTGCGAGCGAGTGCGCGATCTGCTTCATGGTCGATACAAGGTCGGGAGTGTCCGCGAAGGCTTTGCTCAAGTTCTGGATCGCTGTTTCAGTCTGCGCGTTCATGTGCTCTCCTCTCGCACTCCTGGGAGCATGTCTTCTTCGTCGGGCGTGAACAAGTCATCATCGTGCGACACAGAGAGCAGGATAACAGAACGCCCCGGCCGAGGGGCACCGGGGCGCGGGATACCTCAGCGGGCGACGTGGTCAGGGCTCGCGCAGCACCGGGCGTTCGGTGCTACCGAGCGCGAGGAGCGCTACGGCTGAGCGAGCGCGTTGATCAAATCGAGGAAGTCTCGCAAGGTGCTCGACGAAGGATGGTATCTGCTCCGGGGTCCAGTTCTCCACCTGGCCTTCGAGCCCCAGGCTCTCGATCTGAGCCCTGAGCGCCCTGGCGTGGCGCAGGCGAGATGACCACGTGCCGCGTCTTCCCGGTCTTCGGCGGCTTGATCGAGTACCATCGCCCCGGGGGAAGGAGGACCGGCCCATGGAAGCGGTGAAGGACTCGAGCCACCTCTACGAAGTCGAACGGCGCGCGCGCCACGCCGAGCGGCCGGGCTTCAGGATCCAGGAGCTCCAGATCGGCCCGCGCCAGCAGGTGCCCTGGCACTACCACAACCACGTCCAGGACACCTTCTACGTCCTCCAGGGCCGCCTGCGCGTCTTCCTGCGTGACCCGAAGGAGGAGATACGACTGGAGCCCGGCGAGACCTACACCGTCCGCGCGCGCCGTCCGCACCTCGTCACGAACGGCGGCGACGCCTCGGCGGTCTTCCTGGTGCTCCAGGGCATCGGCGAGTACGACTACGTGCCACTGACCTAGACCGTCGCACAATCGCTGGAGGTCACCGATTGTGGCGCTGTATCGCCTGATGGTCAGTGTCGTGACGGGCCTGGTGCTGGACCTGCTGGACCCGCTCGATCACGGTGCTCCAGCTGATATTCGGCGAGGTCGTATGCGCGAGCGCGATGACCGTCTCGCCGACGTCGCGAAGGGCCGCAACCCCTCGCCGGGCTAGAACGCCCGATCGATCGCTCGGAGCTCCTCCGGCGACAGCGTGAAGTCGAGGGCCCCGGCGTTCTCCCGCACGTGCTCGGGCTGGCTCGCCTTGGGAATCGTGAAGAGCGGGGCCCGCCGGCTCAAAAAATTCAGCGCCACCTGCCGCGGCGTGCGGCCGCGCGCCTTCGCGATCTCGACGACCTCATCGCGCATGAAGCCGCCACGGGCGAGCGGCGTGTAGCCGACGATCGCCACCTTCTCCCGCTCGCAGTGCGGCAGGAGATCGCGCTCGATCGCACGGTCACGCAGGTGGTACAGCATCTGGTTGCAGGCGAGCCGCGCACTCCCCAGCGCGGCCTGGGCCTGCCTCATCTGCGCCACGTCGAAGTTCGACACGCCGACGAATCGCGTGAGCCCGCGCTTCACCAGGGTCTCCATGGCGCGCATCGTGTCGGCGATCGGATGCTGGCCGCTCCACCAGTGCACCAGGTAGACGTCCACGTGACCGGTGCCGAGTCGCTTGAGCGACTGCTCGCACGCCTTGATCGTCCCCGCGTACGACGCGTTCGAGGGCAACACCTTGGTGACGATGAAGAGCGCATCACGCGGGTGTCCCTTGATCGCCTGGGCCACGATGCGCTCGGCGCCGCCGTCGCCGTACATCTCGGCCGTGTCGACGTGGGTCAGGCCGAGCTCCAGGCCGAGACGGAGGGCGGCGACCTCCGCGCGCTCCGTTCGCCGGCTCTCGCCCATGTGCCAGGTGCCCTGCCCGATGACGGGCACCGCCACGTCGGTGGCCCCGAAGAGGCGCGTGATCACCGTGGGCTACAATAGCACTCGGGACGCCTCGGTTTCCGGTGCCCGCGGACGAAGGAGTACGACGATGATTGGCACGCAGGACCTGCTCATCGCGCTGACGATCGGGATCTTTTTCTTCGGGGCGAAGAAGCTCCCCGAGCTTTCCCGCTCGCTCGGCCGCGCGCTCAGCGAGTTCAAGAAGGGGCTGGAGGAGCCGACGAACCAGCCGCCCGCCGCGCCGCCGCCGGAGAACCCTGACACGCCCAAATGAGAGGCTGGATCATCCTGATCGTGGCGCTCCTCGTCGGCGCGGGCCTCGGCGCGGCCGGGACGGTCTACGGGCCTCCGCTGGTGGACCCATATCTCCCGAAGGACCTTCGCATCCGGTCCCGCATCGTCGAGGGGCAGGTCACGAAGAAGCAGCGCGAGCCGAACCGCGTGCTGGTGAAGATCGAGACCGAGCAGGGCGTCATTCTCGCGGCGTTCACGAAGCGGATGGCCGAGATCGACCTGCTGGTCGAGCCGGGCGATACGATCGCACTGGCGCTGCCGGGCGACCAGCCGTTCGTGGACGATCCGTCCATCGAGCGCGTCAAGCGGCCGAAGTGACCGCTCATGCTGGACGCGGCGATGCCACCCTCCGCGGGTCGCGCACGCGCGTGAGCAGGAGCCCGAGCGCGACAGTCGCCGCGACCGCCGCCACCACGAAGACCGACGGGAAGCCGAACGCGTCCGCCAGCAGCCCGGCGGCGAGCGGCGCGCCGAACGCGATGGGCGCCATCAAGGTGGTTCCAAGACCGATGTAGGTCGGCTGCTCCTCCAGCACCGGAGCGAATTCCAGCAGCACGTTCAGCGTCGACACGTTCATGGCGGCGATCTGGGTCCCCAGCATGACGAAGACCACGCCAAACACTGCGAGCGTCGGAGCCGCGACGGCGAGCAGGTTGCCGGCGAGCGTCGCGGCGAGGCCCACCGTGATCACCAGGAGGTGGCCCCGTCGGTCGGCAAGCCAGCCGAACACCGCGTTGCCCGCCATCTGCCCCACGAACAAGAGCGTGGTGAACACGCCGACCTGCGCCGCAGGGGCGTCCCAGACGCGGAGCGCATAGACGGTGTAGAACCCGCCGGCCATCGATCCGGTCACGGCGAACGCGCGGGCGGCGAGGAACCAGGCGAGATTCGGGTCGCGGCCGAGGAGCGCCGGGATCCGCGACAGATAGGCTCCGAGCGTGACCGCCTGCGACCGACCCGTTGCCGCCGGCTCGCGGACGACGGCGAGCGCGGCGTACGACAGCGCCATGCACATCGCGGCGCCGACGAAGCACGCGCCGTAGCTCGCGGGCGGCGCCACCGCCGCCAGGATGCTCGCCGTCACGAAGCTCCCGGCGAAACCCCCGGCGCCCGCCGCGAGGTTCGCGAACGCGAAGAAGCGACCGCGCGTCGTGACGGGGATCAGGCGCCCGATGATGTCCATCCACGCCGGCATGAGCACGCCGCCGACGCCGGTGATGACGAGCAGCATCAGCAGCATCAGGGCGAGCGTCAGAGCCGGCGCGCGGTCGGCCAGGAAGAACGCCGCGAGGGACAGCACCGCGAACGGCACGCGTTCCCAGACCGAATAGCGGAGGACGAACGGAAGCTTCCGCGCGAGCGTCTCCGTGTGGCCCGCGGTGAAGAGCGACGGGAGGAACCAGCCGAGGGTCATTACCGCGGGGATCGCGCCGATGACGACGTTGGGAGCGCCCAGGTAGGCCGCGAAGGCCGGCAGGATCGTGGACTGCGAGGCAAACGACAGGCCCACCCCGAAGAGCGCGTAGTCGGCGCCGAGCGCCGCCATGTTGTGGCGCAGGTCTCGGCGCACGCGGTCAGCCGAGGCGGATGTCGAGCCAGCCGTGCGGCGTGACGGCGACCCGCTCGCCCTCGCGCACGAGCACCGTGGTCGTCGCCGACTCGAAGATCGCCGGGCCCTTGAACTCCTGCCCGACGGCGAGCGCGTCCATCCGGTGAACGGGCACCTCGACCCAGTCGCCGAGCCAGACGCGACGGCGAGTGGCCGCGGTGGCCGACCCTCGCTCGGCCGCGCCGGCACCGGCCGGCAGCACGGGGAGCGCGCCGACGACCGCCACGCGCGCGTTGACGATGACGACTTCCTGGCCCGCGGCGCTGTAGGCGTAGAGCTCCTCGTGACGGCGGTGGAAGCGATCGGCCACCCGATCCATGAGGTCCGCCACTTGCAAGTTAACGCCGCCGAGGTCTACCTGGATCTCGAAGATCTGCTCGCCGTACCGCATGTCGAGGGCTCGGCGCACGCTGATGGCCCCGTCGAAGTGGGCGAGGCGCTTGCGGCCTTCGCGCTCGAGCGCGGCGAACAGCTTTCGCAGGCCCGCCGCCGTCATCCGTCCCACCTCGCTCACATGGGAGCGCACGAGCTCGTAGCGGAGGTCGGTCGCCAGCATGCCCCACGCCGAGAACACCGCGGCCACCGACGGCACGACGACGCGCTGGATCTCGAGGAGCCGCGCGACCTCGGTGACGTGGAGCCCCGCGGCGCCGCCGAACGCGACGAGCGCGAACTGGCGGGGATCGACGCCGCGACGCACCGAGACGATCTTGATCCCCTCCGCCATGTTGGTGTTCACGACCCGCGCGATGCCCTCCGCCGCCTGGAGGGGTGTCGTACCGAGCTGGGTCGCGATGACCTCGACGGCCGCGCGCGCCGCGCGCGCATCGAGCCCGATGCGGCCGCCGAGGAAATTCCCCGGATCCAGGAAGCCGAGCACCAGGTTCGCATCGGTCACCGTCGCACGCGCGCCGCCCTTGCCGTAGCCCGCGGGGCCCGGCTCGGCGCCGGCGCTCTCGGGCCCGACGTGCAGGATGCGGCCCGCGTCCACCCACGCGACCGATCCGCCGCCGGCGCCGAGGGTGTGAATGTCGATCGCCGGGAGCGCGACCTTCGCGACGCCGACGGTCTTCTCGCCCGTGAGCTGGGGCTCGCCGCCCTGGAGGAGCGCGATGTCCGTGGACGTTCCGCCCATGTCGAAGGTGATGAGACTCGCCTCGCGCAGGAGGCGCGCGCTGTAGCGCCCGGCGGCGACGCCGCCGGCCGGCCCCGACAGCACGGCGCCCGCCGCCAGCCGCGTCGACTCGCGCATCGGCGCGACGCCGCCGTGCGACTGCATGATCAGGACATCCCCGCGGTAGCCGTGGCTCGCGAGACGGGCCGCGAGGCTCGCGAGGTAGCGCGCGAGCGCCGGTCCCACGTACGCGTTCACCACGGTCGTCCAGACGCGCTCATATTCCTTGATCTGCGGCAGGACCTCGGCCGAGAGCGACACGTAGGCGCCCGGCAAGCGCCGCGCGAGCGCCCGGCCGGTCAGCTTCTCGTGGCGCGGGTTCCGGTAGGAGTGGAGATAGCAAACGGCGACCGCCTCCACCCGGGCCTTCGCGAGCGCCGCGATCCCTGCCCCGAGCGAGCGGGCGCTCAGCGGAATCGCGACTGTCCCGTCGAAGCGCAGGCGCTCGCGGACGCCGAGGCGGCGGGCGCGCGGCACGAGCGGGACGGGCGGCGCCATCCTCAAGTTGTAGCGGTCGTCCTTCAGCCCCTCGCGCATCTCGATGACGTCGCGGTGCCCCTCGGTCGTGAGCAGCCCGACCCTCGCCCCTTTGCGCTCCAGGAGTGCGTTGGTCGCGACGGTGGTGCCGTGGACGATCGAGTCGGTCTGCGCGAGCAGTCCTGGAAGGTTCGTACCGAGCTCCGCCGCCAGGAGCCCGAGCCCGATGACCAGGCCCTCGGAGGGATCGGGCGGCGTCGAGGCGCACTTGGCGATGGCGAGAGCGCCGCGCTCGTCCACCGCGACGAGGTCGGTGAAGGTGCCGCCGACGTCGATCCCGATGCGGTAGCGTCGGCTCAGTAGAGCGTCCTCTGGATGTTCTCCTCGCTCTCGCGCAGATACTCCTCGAGGGTCTTGTCCGCCGGCTTGAGCTTGTCGTACAGCACACACGCCATCGAGGGAAGCACCGAGCGGTCCGGCCACGCCTCGGGCTCCCAGAGCTGCGAGCGCCGGAACGCCTTCGGACAGTGGAAGAAGCACTCCTCGACCTCGACGCCGATGGCGACGAGCGGTCGCTTATCGCGCGCCGCGAGCGATTCCAGGACGTCCTCGTCGCGCACGATCGAAGCGCGGCCGTTCACGCGGAGCGTTTCCTCGCGGCCCGGGATGAGGAAGATGAGCCCGACGTGGGGATTCGCGAGGAGATTGCGCAACCCGTCGAGCCGCTTGTTGCCGGGACGGTCCGGAATCGCGAGGTGCCGCTCGTCCAGCACGCGCACGAAGCCCGGCGCGTCCCCCTTGGGGGACACGTCGCAGCGACCGTCCGCGTTGGACGTCGCGAGCAGCAGAAAGGGCGAGCGCCGGATGAACTCCCGGCTGGGCTCGTCCACCGTGGCCGACTCATGGCCCGCTCACTCGGCGTGCCCATCAGCGCGCGCAGCTCGCTCTCCGAGGTCACCACCCGCTTGAACATTCCGTCCTCCCCAGTCGGTGCTGTAGTCCAGTCAACGTAGACGGAGCCGCCGGGCAAGTCAATCGGGCCCGGCGTGATCTTTCCGCGGCGCGTACGGGTACGGCCCTTCGGGCGATCTCCCCTCGGCGAACCGCCGGAGATTGAAGGCCTCGATGTCCACCGTCTTCGCGCGCCCGTCCACGATCAACTCGGCCACGCAGACCCCCACGGCGGGCGCGATCTTGAAGCCGGAGCCGCTGAACGCCGTGGCGAGATACAAGCCGTCGATTCCGTCGACTCGACCGAGGATCGCGTGGCGGTCGCGGCTGTAGCAATCGAAGGCGCGATAGCCCCGCGCGAGCGTGGCACCCTCCATGGCGGGGACCCGGTGCGTCAGGATCTGGGCGCCGACCGTCGGTGCCCCCGGCGGAAGCACCGTCGGCGCGTCGGGATCGAGATCCCAGTCCTGGCAGGGGACGCCCACGATCGTGCGGATGCCGCTCTCGGGCCTGAAGTAGCTTCCCTGCACGTTGTCGATGAAGACCAGGTGGGGCTGGGCGAGCGCTGCCGGCCGCGTCACCTGCACCGTGTCGAGCCCCTTCACCCGCGCGGGGATCTCGAGGCCGATCTCGCGGCAGAGCCGCGGGGCCCATGCCCCGGCGGCGACGACAACGGCGCCGGCGTCGATGCGCCCGGCGCTCGTCTCCACGCCGAGGACGCGGCTCTCGCGACGCAGAATCTTCGTCACCGCGGTCCACTGGAGTATCCGGGCACCGAGCTCGTGTCCCCGTCGCCGGAAGCCTTCGACCGTGGCGGCGGGGTCGGCGTAACCGCTCTCGGGCTCCCAGGCGGCGGCGCCCAGGTCCTCGACGTTGGCGAAAGGCTGGAGGTCGCGGAGCTCGCCCGGCGAGAGGGCGACGGTGTTGATCCCGATGGAGCGCAGCATCTCGACGTTCTTCCGGAGCGCGTCGGCATACGGCGGGGCGACGACGTTCACGAACCCCGTGTGGGTGAATACGGACGGGCCGCCCATGATCTCCGTCCAGTGCTTGAAGACGGGGAAACTGGCGAACGCGAGCCGCGCGTCCCACTCGTTGGTGTAGTGCATCCGGACGAGCGCGCTCGAGCGGCCCGAGGCGCCGCTGGCCAGCGCCGCCTTCTCGCAGAGAACGACGCGCGTGACGCCCCGCGCCGCCAGTGCATACGCGATGCTCGCGCCGTTGACGCCGCCACCGACCACCACGACGTCGGCGGTCTCAGCCACTGGGAGGGATACTCCTTTCGCCGGATACCTTATCATGTGGCGAGTCCGGCCAGCCGTTTCACATCCGGGCTGGGGCGGTGTCTCTAACCATGATGGGTGTACAACCGTTCGAGACCATCGTCGGCGCACACCACGCGGAGATCTACCGCTATATCCGGCGGGTCACGTCACGAGCCACCGAAGCCGAGGACCTCTCCCAGGAGACCTTCCTGCGCGCCTACCGCGCCTACCGGACGCTCGGCCCGGAGGCGAACGTCCGCGCGTGGCTGTTCGCGATCGCGACGAACCTGACCCGGAATCACTTCCGCTCCGAGAAACGACGCCGCACCGCCCATCTGGCCGCGTCCGTCGAGGGCCGCGAGACCGACCCCGATGGGCCCGAGGACGAAGCGCGGTTCCGTGAAGCCAAGGCGGTGCTCGAGAGCACCGTCCGTGGGCTGCCTCTCAAGCAACGGCTGGCGTTCATCCTGCGAAAGATCCACGACCTCGACTACGAGGCGATCGGGCGAAGCCTCGACTGCTCGGCGGAGAGCGCACGAGCCCACGTCTTCCAGGCGCTCCGCAAGGTCCGGCTGAGCCTCAACGGTCACGCACTTCCGCCCGAAACAAGCCCGACGAACATGGAGCAACCGCGATGAGCCGTAAACCCCGAACCTGTCTGGAGATCGAAGCCGACCTCGTCGCAGCGGCGACGGGAGACGCCGAGCCCGGAACCGTGCGCCGCGTCGAGCACCACATCGACGCCTGCGCGCCCTGTCGCGGCGAGTTCCGACGCTATCGCGAGATCGACGGCGTCGTGGGCGCGCTCCGGCGCGCGCCGGCGGCCGCCGAGAGCGTGGCGCGCGCCCGCGAAGGGCTCGAGTCGCGCCTCGCCGATCTGAAATCGCGCCTGGTGTCGTACCGGGTGTTCCCGTCGCCGCTCGGCCACATTCTCATCGCACGCTCGGAGCTCGGGGTGTCGCTCGTGGAGTACCTGGGCGAGCACACCGACCTCGGAGCGTCCCGCTTGAGCCGAGTCACCGGCGTCGACCCCCAGGAGGACGGCGCCGAGATCGAGGCGCTCTACCGCGAGCTGCTCGAGTACCTGCGGGGCGACCGCACCCGCCTGGAGTGGCCGCTCGACCTGCGCCTGGCGCGCAGCGATTTTCATCGCAGTGTGCTGCAGGCCACCGCCGCGATTCCCTACGGCGCCGTGACGTCGTACGCGGGCATCGCCACCGAGATCGGCAAGCCCGCGGCCACGCGCGCGGTGGCCCAGGCGCTCCGCTGGAATCCGCTGCCGATCGTCGTACCCTGCCACCGCATCATCGGAACCTCCGGCGCGCTCACCGGCTACGCCGGGAGTCAGATCGGGCTCAAGCAGCGCCTGCTCGCCGTCGAGGGCGTTCGAGCGGTGGGGACGCGGAACGACTCTCGCGTCGCACGCAACACGCTGTATCACTACGACCGCAACGATCAGCGCGAGTACTGCCTACCGACCTGCGGGGATATCGCGCGCCGCCCGATCGGGCCTGTCACGCTGCTGGCGTCTCGCGAGCTGGCCGGAGCTCTCGGGCTCGTTCCCTGCACGGCCTGCCGCCCGGATCTCCACCCGCTGACGGTCTAGCGTCGCTCGTCGCGCTTTCACACCGGCCTCGCCGCGGTGTCACAGGAAGCAGAAGGAGGCCGACATGCCGCTATTGCTCGAAGCACTCCAACAGCAGTCGATTCGACATCCTCAGAACCGGCGGAGGCTCGCGTGCTAAGCGTGGTGGCCGTGGTCGCCGTCCTGTTCCCGGCGGCGCTGGTCACGTCGGCCCTGCTCCTCTCGACGTGGAGAGAGCGCATCCGGCTCGTTGCAGCCGCGCGACAGATCGCCGTGACCGACGCGATCCATGGGGAGCTGGGCGCGATCGTCTCTCCGGTGGTGCGCCACCGGCTCTGGGGTCGCTGGCAGCTCATGATTCCTGTGCCATTCGACGACCTCGACACCGTGACGCACGTGATCCGGACCGCCTACGGCGCCTTCGACGCGCCCGAGCGAAAGAAACCGGGCCGGTTCGAGATCGTCCTGAGCCCGCAGGAACGACCGGTCCCACGCAGGGAGCGCACCGTGGTCGCGGCGCGCAGGCCCAGAGGAGAGTCGGTGTCTTGGACATGAACGTCTACTTCGCCGAATGGTTGATCAGGGAGCGCCTGGCCGAAGCGCGAGCGGCGGCCGCGAGAGACGC
>WNFH01000290.1_pt1 | contig 41273 bp, 43 predicted proteins | sample 5400411 | NCBI WGS metagenome assembly WNFH01 (sample SAMN13153347, study PRJNA577476) | soil metagenome | isolation source: 200 cm saprolite under Douglas fir tree site 2 hole 3 | place: USA:California | collected 2015-04-18 | reverse complement strand
CATGCATGAGAGCTTCAAGGACCTCGTGCGCATGCGCCGATCCGCCAAGCTCAAGGCCGAGGAAAGCGTGCTGTTCAGCGGCGAAGTGTTCACCGGCCGCCGCGCGCTCGAACTCGGCCTGATCGACGGCATCGGCGATCTGCGCGGCGTCATGCGCCAGCGCTACGGCGACACGGTGAAGCTGCGCGTCGTCGAGCCCGAGCGCCGGCGCTTCTCCTTCCTTTCCTGGTTCGGCCTGCCGCGCCGCCCCGACATCGCCGATATCGCCGCCGACCTGTTGGCGCGCCTCGAGGAGCGCCTGATCTGGGCGCGCTTCGGGCTTTAGAAGATAGAGCCGACGGCTCTCCCATAGCCTGATAAGCGGCCGCAATCGCCGCGATCCGTGATGTGAACAAACCGCCGAGCGCCTGCTCGGCGGTTTTTCTTTGCCCGCTGCCGGTCGGGCCGCGAACCGGCACTGCCAGAAGGACGACAAGCTTGATGACCGCAGCTTTGACGGGCCGCGCCGATGCGCGCGGCACGATGCGGCCGCGCACGCTCGCGTGCACCGCCGATGGCATCTGGCTCTGGCCGGGAACGCCGCTCACCGAACGGCGCGGCGCCGCGCTGGTGCCGCTGCCCACGCCGCACCTCTATCAGCATGTAGCGACGCTGCATGGACCGGCCGTTCACGCAGCCGCGCTTGCGCGCGTGATCGAGCGCGCCGCGGCTTGTCTGGACCGCGGTCGGCTCGAAGAAGCCGATCGGGTTCTCGCCGCCGTTCTGCTGCCACCCGTCAGTTTCGACGGTGCGGCGCTTATGCAGGCGATCGGCAGGCGGCTCGGCGTCAGCGTGCCGGACGTAGAGATCGCGGGCTGGCCAAGCGCTTCGCCGCCTGCGCTCTTCGAGCAGTTGGCGCGCGTGCATGACCGCAAGCTCGCCGTCGCGCTCACCCTCGAGCCGATCTTCAACCCCGATCTTCAGCGCATCGCACCCGCCAACGTTCCCTTCGATCCGCTGGTCCATCCGCGCTGGCCCGCAGGGCAGCCCGATGGCGGCCAGTTCCGGCCGCGCGATGGCGATGCGATCGTGCCGGTTCAATGGCAAGGACCTGCCGTACGTGTCGCAGCCAGATTTTTGGCGCGCCTCTGGCGCCTGCTTCGGCGCCTGCCGAAGCTGCCCGAGCCCCGTGAGCCCGAGCCTCCTCCGCCGCGCTCCGAGCCGGCTCCACCGGAACCGCCAGCACGCGCGCCGGAGTCAGGCGAAGAAAAGCCACCCGGCGTCGGGCATAACCGGCCGCCAGAAGACGGTGCCGGTCCCACTCCCGATGAGGTGGAGAATTCTCCTGTACCGGGCAATCCGGGCGCAGGCCATGACCAGCCCTTCACGCTACCGGTCGAACGACCCACGGGGGAAGGCGAGGTCGCGCAATGGGGGCAACGCGCCGCCGATAAGATCTGTGAAGCGCTTAAGAATAACGATACCAAGAGGCTCACCGAGATCGCGGACGCACTGGCGCATGCGGACTGGATCAAGGAGCAGCTCGACAATATCATCGCGGCGCAAGATCCGCCGCGGAGCCTCGATGAGCTCATTGAGGCTGCGCAAGAAGGCGGGCGGCGCTTTGGGTACGACAATCATCACATCATCGAACAAGGCCCGCAAAACGGCGATGTGCCGCCGAATGTCATCGATGCGCCATACAATCTCGCGCGTATTCCTCGCTACAAGCACTGGCAGATCAACAAGTACTATGGACAGCCGCAGTCAGAATGCGAGGGGCTAACGCCGCGAGAATACCTGAAAGGTAAGAGTGTCGAACAGCGCTATCAGTTCGGCCTTGCGGTCCTCCGAAAATTTGGAGTGCTAAAATGACCAGCCGCAACTATTCAGAGATGTCGGATGAGGAGCTCGCGAAGGCATTCGTCGAAATATCAGTCAGCGAGGCGGATGCGATAGGTCTGGGTAAAGTCCGCACGATGCGAAAGCTCTTCGACCAGTTGCGCGCACTCAAAGAGACTTTGCGCGCGCGCGGACCTGAAGCACGTAGGGTGCTCGTACCGTTCCTTAGCTACTCGCCCCCTTCCGCGTCCATTTTTGCCGATCAAGCCGCTCAGGTTCGTCTCAACGCCGCGAGGGAACTGCTCGCGGTGGTCCCCGAGCAGGCGCGCGCGGCTTTAGAGGACCTCGCCGCGAACGGCCCCAGTGCGCAAAGCGGACGCGCGGGAATGTGTCTGCAGTTCCTCGAGGACGGTGTCTTCAAGCCGACTTGAGCGGTGGCGCGGTCCTCCCTAAGCGCTTGCCGGAGGGACTCAAGGGCAGGAGCGTCAAAGAGCGCTATCAGTTCGGCCTTGGCGTCCTTCGGAAATTTGGAGTTTTGCAATGACCAATCGTCAGTATTCGGCCATGTCAGATGAGCAGCTCGCCCAGGCGTTCGTCGAGATATCGGTCAAAGAAGCCGATGCGATGGGGCTGCGAGATTCACGTGCGGTGAACAAATTGATTGAGCAGTTACGCGCCGTCGAAGAGACTTTGCGCGCGCGTGGGCCTGACGCGCGCAAAGTCCTGGTGCCCCTCCTGAGCTATCGGGTCCGCCCGTCGCCGTTTTTTGCCGATCAAACTGCGCAAGTTCGTCTCAACGCCGCGAAGGAGTTGCTCGCCGTCGTGCCCGATCAAGCGCGAGCGACTCTGGAGGATCTCGCTGCGCACGGCCCCAGCGCGCAAAGCGGAAGCGCGGGAATGTGCCTGCAGTTCCTTGAGGACGGTGTATTCAAGCCGACGTGAGCGCGCCGCCTTGACGCGCCGTCTCTCTCTCTCCTAGACCGTCGCATGTTCGGCTTCAGCTTCAGCAAGCTGCTGCTTCTCGTCCTGCTCATCGTCATCGTCTGGGTCGCCTTCCGGTATGCGAAGCGGATCGAGGCGATCCGGCGCGTGCTGCGCGACGAGATGCAGCGGCGCCAGACGGCGCGGCGTCCGCCGCCGCTTCCTGCCGAGGATCTCGTCCGCTGCGCCCCCTGCGGCGCCTATGTCGCCGCGCGCAGCGCCACCGCCTGCGGCCGCGCCGATTGCCCCTGGGGCCGCTGAGCCCTCCCTCGCCTTGACCCCCCGCGCCGGCGCGTCTATGTTGCGCCGCACCCTAAACCCTTGCCGGACAATGGGATGGTGGCCGCTTCCGCTGCGACCGGGAACAGCTTTCAGGCGCTCATCCTCAAGCTCCAGGATTACTGGGCCCGGCAAGGCTGCGTCATCCTCCAGCCCTATGACGTCGAGATGGGCGCGGGCACGTTCCATCCCGCCACCACCTTGCGCGCGCTCGGGCCCCAGCCGTGGCGCGCCGCCTATGTGCAGCCTTCGCGCCGCCCGACCGACGGGCGCTATGGCGAGAACCCCAACCGGCTCCAGCATTACTACCAGTTCCAGGTCATCCTGAAGCCGGCGCCGACCGAGAGCCAGCAGCTTTATCTCGACAGCCTCGTCGCGCTCGGCATCGATGTGAAGCGCCACGACATCCGCTTCGTCGAGGACGATTGGGAGAGTCCGACCCTGGGCGCGTGGGGCCTCGGCTGGGAAGTGTGGCTCGACGGCATGGAGGTGTCGCAATACACCTATTTCCAGCAAGTCGGCGGCATCGAATGCGACCCGGTCTCGACCGAGCTCACCTATGGCCTCGAGCGCCTCGCCATGTATGTGCAGGGCGTCGAGAACGTCTACGACCTCGACTACAACGGCGCCGGCGTCAGCTATGGCGATGTCTTCAAGCGCGCCGAATACGAGTTCTCCGCCTACAATTTCGAGTACGCCGACACCGGGCTGCTGCTGCGCCACTTCGCCGATGCCGAGCAGGAATGCCGCGCGCTGCTCGATCGCGGCCTGGCGCTCCCCGCCTACGACCAGTGCATCAAGGCGAGCCACACCTTCAACCTGCTCGATGCGCGCGGCGTCATCTCCGTGACCGAGCGCGCGGCTTATATAGCCCGCGTGCGCGCCCTCGCCAAGGCGTGCTGCGAGGCCTGGCTCGCGCTCCCGGCGCGCGCCGCCTGAGCCGATGGCCGAGCTTCTTCTCGAGCTGCTCACCGAAGAGATCCCGGCGCGCATGCAGCCGCGCGCGGCGGAAGATCTGCGCCGCCTCGCCGGCGAAAAGCTCGCAGCGTCCGGTCTCACCTTTGCCGCCGTGCACAGCTTCGTCACGCCGCGCCGCCTGACGCTGCTGGTGGAAGGCTTGCCGAGCGCGCAGCCCGAAATCAGCGAGGAGCGCCGCGGCCCGCGTGTCGGTGCGCCGCCCAACGCCGTCGAAGGCTTCCTCAAATCGGCCGGCCTCGCCTCGCTCGAGCAATGCGAGCAGCGCGACACCGGCAAGGGCGTGTTCTACTTCGCCACCATCCGCCGCGCCGGCCGGGCCACGGCCGAAATCTTGCCGGCGCTGCTGCGCGCGCTGGTCGTCGAATTTCCCTGGCCCAAATCCATGCGCTTCCCGGCCGCCGGCTTCCGCTGGGTGCGGCCGCTGACCGGCGCCCTCTGCCTGTTCGACGGCAAGGTGCTGCCGCTCAACCTCGACGGCGTGCCCGTCGGGAATGCGACGCGCGGCCATCGCTTCCTCTCCCCCGGCCTCTTCAGCGTCGCCGGCTTCGCCGAGTACCGGCAGAAGCTGCGCGACGCCCGCGTGATCCTCCGCAGCGAGGATCGCGGCAAGGCCATCACCCTCGCCCTTTATGAGCAGGCCGCGGCAGCCGGCCTCACCGTAAAGGACGATCCGGCCCTGCTGGAGGAGGTGGCCGGCCTCGTCGAATGGCCGGTCGTCCTGATGGGCGCCATCGATCCCGCCTTTCTCGATCTTCCGCCGGAAGTGCTGACGACGTCGATGCGCGCGCATCAGAAATACTTCGCCTGCATCGGCCGCAACGGCAGGCTCGCGCCGCGCTTCCTCCTCGTCTCCAACATGGTCGCCGATGACGGCGGCAAGGCGATCGTCGCCGGCAACGAACGCGTGCTGCGCGCGCGCCTGTCCGACGCACGCTTCTTCTGGAATCAGGACCGCAAGGTGCCGCTGGCCGCGCGCGTGCCGAAGCTTGCCGAGCGCGTGTTCCATGCCAAGCTCGGCACCGTCCGCGACAAGGTCCGGCGGATGGCGCGGCTTGCCGAGACGCTGATCCCCTACATCCCCGGCGCCGACCCGGGCAAGGTCGCGCGCGCGGCCGAGCTCGCCAAGGCGGATCTCTCGACCGGCATGGTCGGCGAGTTTCCGGAGCTGCAGGGCGTTATGGGCCGCTACTATGCGCTCAAGGACGGCGAGCCACCCAATGTGGCCGATGCCCTCGCCCAGCATTATTCCCCCCTCGGCCCCAACGACCGCTGCCCGAGCGCGCCGGTGAGCATCGCCGTGGCGCTGGCGGACAAGATCGACACCCTCGTCGGCTTCTTCTCGATTGACGAGAAGCCGACGGGTTCCAAGGATCCCTATGCGCTGCGCCGCGCCGCCCTGGGCGTCATTCGTCTGGTGCTGGAGAACAACCTGCGCCTGCCCCTTCTGAAGGTATTCGGCAGGGCAGAATGGTCGTACCAGGAAAGCGAGGGAGGGGTATTAGGGAAGAGCACAATTCCTGACCTTCTCGACTTCTTCGCCGACCGCCTCAAGGTCCACCTCCGCGAGCAGGGCGTCCGCCATGACCTCATCGCCGCCGTCTTCGCGCTGGGCAACGAGGACGATCTGGTTCGGCTCCTCGCCCGAGTGGCCGCGCTCGATGCGTTCCTCAAGACCGAGGATGGCGCCAATTTGCTGGTCGCCTACCGCCGCGCCGCCAACATCGTGCGCATCGAGGAGAAGAAGGACGGCCGCTCCTATGCCGAGCCGCCGGAGCCAAAGCTCCTGGCCGAGCCGGCCGAAGCCGCCCTGGCCGCCGCGCTCGAGCAGGCCGGCGCGCGCAGCGCCGCGGCGCTGGAGCGCGAGGCCTTTATCGAGGCGATGGCGGCGCTGGCTGTTTTGCGCCGTCCGGTCGATGAATTTTTTGCCCGCGTAACCGTTAATTGCGACAATAGGGACCTGCGTGCGAACCGGCTGCGGCTCTTGGCCCGCATCCGCGACACGCTCAACCAGGTCGCCCATTTCTCGCAGATCGAAGGGTAGGTGGCTGATGGTGAAGTGGGTGTACGGCTTTGGCGGGGGCAGCGCCGAAGGGCGCGCCGACATGAAGAACCTGCTCGGCGGCAAGGGCGCCAACCTCGCCGAGATGAGCAACCTGGCGCTCCCGGTCCCCCCGGGCTTCACCATCACCACCGAGGTCTGCACCTATTTCTACGCCAACAACAAGACCTACCCGAAGGACCTGAAAGAGCAGGTCGAGGCGGCGCTGAAGAAGGTGGAGTCCACGCTCGGCGCCAGGCTCGGCGATCCCGCCGACCCGCTTCTCGTCTCTGTGCGCTCGGGCGCACGCGCCTCGATGCCCGGCATGATGGACACGGTGCTCAATCTCGGCCTCAACGACACCACCATCGAAGGGCTCGCCAAGCGCAACGGCGATGCGCGCTTCGCCTATGACAGCTACCGCCGCTTCATCCAGATGTACGGGCAGGTGGTGCTGGGCGTCGATCACCATCATTTCGAGGATCTGCTGGAGAACGCCAAGCTCGATTTGGGCGTCACGCTCGACACCGAGCTCACCGCCGATGACTGGAAGGAAGTGGTCGCCGGCTACAAGGAGGTGGTGCAGCGCGAGCTGGGCAAGCCCTTCCCGCAGGACCCGCAGGAGCAGCTGTGGGGCGCGGTCGGCGCCGTTTTCGGCTCGTGGATGAACCAGCGCGCCATCACCTACCGCCGCCTCCACGGCATCCCCGCCGATTGGGGCACCGCCGTCAACGTGCAGGCCATGGTGTTCGGCAATATGGGCGACGACTGCGCCACCGGCGTCGCCTTCACCCGCAACCCCTCGACCGGCGCCAACGAGTTCTACGGCGAGTACCTGGTCAACGCCCAAGGCGAAGATGTCGTGGCCGGCATCCGCACGCCGCAGCATCTGACGCTCGCCGGCAAGAAGACCAACAACTCGCAGCTTCCGGCGATGGAAGAGGTGATGCCGCAGGTTTTCGCCGAGCTGCAGAAGGTGCGCGCCAAGCTCGAACAGCATTACCGCGACATGCAGGACATCGAGTTCACGGTGCAGCAGGGCAAGCTCTTCATGCTGCAGACCCGCACCGGCAAGCGCACCGCGCCGGCGGCGCTCAAGATCGCCGTCGAGATGGCGCAGAGCGGGCTCATCACCAAAGAGGAGGCGGTCCGCCGCATCGAGCCCGAATCGCTCGATCAGCTGCTCCACCCGACGCTCGACCCCAAGGCGGCGAAGACCGTGCTGGCGCGCGGCCTGCCGGCCTCGCCGGGCGCCGCCTCGGGCGCGGTGGTGTTTTCGGCCGACGCGGCCGAGGCACGGGTGGCCAATGGCGAAGCCGTGATCCTCGTGCGCATCGAGACGAGTCCCGAGGACATCCACGGCATGCACGCCGCCAAGGGCATCCTCACCACGCGCGGCGGCATGACCAGCCACGCCGCGGTGGTGGCGCGCGGCATGGGCCGCCCTTGCGTGGCCGGCGCCGGCGAGCTGCGCGTCGACTACAAGGCCGGCACCATCACGGTGCGCGAGCATGTGGTGCGTGCCGACGACACCATCACTATCAACGGCTCGACCGGTGAGGTGATGCTGGGCCGGGTGCCGACCATCCAGCCCGAGCTTTCCGGCGACTTCGCCACGCTGATGCATTGGGCGGACGAGGTGCGCAGCATGGGCGTGCGCGCCAATGCCGATACGCCGCTCGATGCGCGCGCGGCGCGGCGCTTCGGCGCCGAAGGCATCGGCCTCTGCCGCACCGAGCACATGTTCTTCGACGAGGATCGCATCATCGCCGTGCGCGAGATGATCCTGGCCGACGACGCGGAGGGAAGGCGCAAGGCGCTCGCCAAGATCCTGCCGATGCAGCGCAACGACTTCGTCGAGATCTTCCGCATCATGAAGGGGCTGCCCGTCACCATCCGGCTGCTCGATCCGCCGCTGCACGAGTTCCTGCCCAAGACCGACAAGGAAATGCAGGAGCTGGTGCGGACCACCGGCAAGGACATCGCCACGATCCGTCATCGCACCCACGCGCTGCACGAATCCAACCCCATGCTCGGCCATCGCGGCTGCCGCCTCGCCATCACCGGGCCCGAGATCTACGAGATGCAGGCGCGCGCCATTTTCGAGGCGGCGGCCGCGGTGATGAAGGAGACCGGCGAGACGGTGGAGCCGGAGATCATGATCCCGCTCATCGCCACCAAGAAGGAGCTCGACATCCTCAAGGAGATGATCGACCGCATCGGCGCCGCTGTGATGAAGGAGGCGGACGTCACGGTGCCCTACCTCGTCGGCACCATGATCGAGCTGCCGCGCGCCGTGCTGCGCGCCGGCGAGATCGCCGAGACGGCGGAGTTCTTCAGCTTCGGCACCAACGACCTGACGCAAACCTGCTTCGGCCTGTCGCGCGACGATGCCGGCAGCTTCCTCGGCGAGTACCAGAAGCAGGGCATCCTCGAGCATGATCCCTTCATCACCATCGACCGCGACGGCGTGGGCGAGCTCATGAAGATCGGCGTCGAGCGCGGACGCAAGACGCGCAAGGACCTGAAGCTCGGCATCTGCGGCGAGCATGGTGGCGACCCCGCCTCGGTGCGCTTCTGCCAGGAGATCGGGCTCGACTACGTCTCGTGCTCGCCCTACCGTGTGCCGATCGCCCGTCTCGCCGCGGCCCAGGCGGCGCTGTCGCTGCAGCCGGCCGAGACCACGGCGTGAGCGCGCTTTCCCTCGCCGCGCTCGCGGCCGGAGGGAAGCCTGCACTCGCATCGGCTCTGGCGCGCCTCGAGCGCGCGCCCGAGGACACGGACACGCTGGCATTGCTCGATGCCGCCTATGCCCAGCCGCGCGCCCATGTCGTGGGCGTCACCGGGCCGCCCGGCGTCGGCAAGTCGACGCTGATCGGCGCCCTCATCGTGCATTGGCGCGCCGCCGCCCGCACCGTCGGCGTCATCGCCGTCGATCCCTCCTCGCGCAGGTCGGGCGGCGCGCTGCTCGGCGACCGCACGCGGCTGCGCACCGATCCCGACGATGCCGGCGTCTTCGTGCGCTCCATGGCGGCGCGCGACAAGCTCGGCGGCCTCGCCGCGCTCACCGTCTCGGCCATGGTGCTGATGCGCGCGCTCTACGACATCGTGCTCATCGAGACGGTCGGCGTCGGCCAGTCCGAGACCGACGTCGCCGGCGCCGCCGACACTATCGTGCTCTGCGTCCAGCCCGGCTCGGGCGACAGCCTGCAATTCATGAAAGCGGGCATCGTCGAAATCCCGCATGTCGTCGTCGTCACCAAGAGCGATCTCGGCGCGGCCGCCGAGCGCGCCCGGGGCGATGCTCTCGCCGTGCTCGGCATGGCCGATCACGGCGTCGGTGGCTGGCCGGTGCCGGTGCTGACGCTCTCGGCGCTGAAGCGCGACGGTGTCGATGCCCTCGCGCAGTCGATTGCCGACCACCGGCGTTGGCTCGGTGAAGGCGATCGTCTCGGCCAGGCGCGCCAAGCGCAAGCGGCGCATTGGCTCGTCGAAGGCGTGCGCGAGGCGTTCGGCCGGGAAGGGCTGAGCCGCGCCGCCGCGCTCAAATTGGCGCCGGGCGAGTCACCCTTCCGTGCCGCCGCGCGGCTGGCGACGACGCTGCGCCGCGCCTAGATCGAAGCGAAGGGGGCGATCATGGACAATCTCGCAGGACGCGTCGCGCTCGTCACCGGCGGCAGCCGCGGCATCGGCCGCGCCACCGCTCTGGCGCTCGCCGAAGCCGGTGCCGATGTCGCCGTCAACTACCGCAACCGCACCGCCGAGGCGCAGCAGGTCTGCGATGCCATCGCCAGGCTCGGCCGGCGCACGGTCAAGGTCGCCGCCGATGTCTCCTCGGCGGCGGAGGTGAACCGCCTGGTGACCGCGGTCGAGGCGGCGCTCGGTCCCGTCGGAATCGTCGTCAACAACGCCGGCGTGTCGCAGCCGGTGACGCTCGAGACGCTGAGCGAGGAGGTCTGGGACGCCACCATCGCCATCAACCTCAAATCCGTCTTCCTGGTGACGCAGGCGGTGCTGCCGGCGATGCGGCGGCAGCGCTGGGGACGCATCATCAACATCTCTTCGACGGCGGCGCAGACCGGCGGCATCATCGGGCCACATTACGCCGCGTCGAAGGCCCGATCGGCCGCCTCGGCCGGCCGGAGGAGGTGGCGGAAGTCGTGGTGCTGCTGGCGCGCAACGGCTACATCACCGGCCAGACGATCAACGTCAACGGCGGCGCTTATCTGAGCTGAGGGGGAGAGATGGGCGTGATCTTCGTGGCGCGCAGCGCCAAGTTCGGCAAATGGGCCTCCGATGTCGGGCTCAGCAAGAACGTCTTCAAGGTCGGCTATGCCGAAGAAGATCCCAAGGCCATGGTCGAGAAGGGCTGGGGCGGCGAGACCGACTGGACGCTGGTGCGGAAGCGCGACGCCGACAGGCTCAGCGAGGAGGACATCGTCGCGCGGCTGGCGCGCAAGGAGAAGATGGTCGATCCGGCCTATTACCCGCGGCTGCGTGGCGCGACCGGCATTTTCAAGGTCTCGCCCGAGCATGTCGAGAACCACATCCTCGTCTCCCGCGTGATGGCCGGCGGCTCGGAGCGTCTCGAATTGAAGCTGAAGCCGACCGATTTCGCCGACTACCTCATCCACAACGCACTGAGCTGAACCCGTCAGAAATTCGCCCAGGCCGGTTTGCGCGGCGTCAGCTTTGCGCCGGCGGCGATAAGCGGCTTGCCGTCGCTCGTCGCCTCGAGGCGCAGCAGGGCGAGCCCGACGCCGTCGCGTCCCGAGCGCATCTCGCCGGCTTCCTGGTCGCCCGACATCACCGGCGTGCCCGGCGGCGGCAGCGGCCCGTGGACCGTGACCGGCATCAGCCGCTTCTTGATGAGCGCGCGGTATTTGGTGCGCGCGGTCAGCTCCTGGCCGACATAGCAGCCCTTCTGCCAATCGATGCCGTTGAGTTCGTCGAAGCCGGATTCGAGCAGGATCGCCTTCTCGACGGCGAGATCGCGGCTGCCGTCCGGCACGCCCAGCGACAGCCGCAGTCGGTCGTAGCCGGCCGCATCGGTCATACCGAAGCCCCTGCTGGCGAGCGGCGTCGCGCCGGCGCCGCGCGGCAGCAGCAACCGCGCCCCTAGTTCCACGAGCCGCGGATCGACATAGCCGACGCCGTCGGCGAAGGGCACCGCGGCGCCGCGCTCCGGCGGCAAGCCCAGCGCGTCGAGCGCGCCGTCGCCGAACGCCGCGGCGACGGCGTAGCGGTCGCTCGCCTCGGCGAGGCTCACCTTGGCGCGCAGCTTGTAGAGACCGAGCCGGCGCTTCAGATCGGCGAGCCGCGCCGCTTCGCCGTCGAGGTAGAGCGCGTCGCCGAGGGCGACGATGAAGAAGTCGTGCAGGTATTTGCCCTGGGCCGTCAGCAGCGCGGCGTAGAGGGCGCGGTCGGGCGTGGCTTTCGCCACGTCATTCGACACCAGCCCTTGCAGGAACTCGCGCCGGTCCGCGCCGGTGACCTCGAGCACGCCACGATCCTCGAGGACCGCGCAATACCGCTCAACCATTGCTTCCTTTGCCCTCGACGCCACGCATGGCCCGCTAGAAGTAGGCGCGGCCGCCCGCCTTGGCAAGCCGCGGGGATCGCCTTATAACGCGCCGGCAACGGCGCTTCGACGGAAGACCTGTGACGTCATGCCTCGCCCCTTCACCCCGCGTCTGCGCGGTCACTGCGCTCTTCCGGACCGAGAGAGGGCAGGGGTGAGAGGGCTTCTCCCCGCCGCATGAAAATCCTCTTCGTTACCGCGACGCGCATCGGCGATGCCGTGCTGTCGACCGGTGTGCTCGGCCATCTCGTCGATCGCCATCCCGGCGCCCGCGTCACCATCGCCGTCGGCCCCGCTGCCGCGCCGCTCTTCGAGGCGGTGCCCGGGCTCGAGCGCATCGTTGTGCTCGCCAAGCGGCGCTGGTCGCTGCATTGGCTCGCGCTCTACCGCGACGTGGCGATCGCGCGCTGGGATCTGGTGGTCGATCTCCGCGGCTCGGCGCTCCCCTATCTGCTATGGGCGCGGCAGCGCCGCGTCATGGCCAAGGGCGATGCGGGCGAGCACCGCGTGCGCCAGCTTGCGCGGCTGTTTGCGCTCGATCCGCCGCCGGCGCCGCGCCTGTGGACGGCGCCGCGCCACGAGCAGGCCGCGGCCGAGCTGGTGCCGCCGGGCGGGCCGGTGCTGGTGATCGGCCCCGCCGCGAATTGGCGCGGCAAGCAATGGCGCGCCGAGCGCTTCGCTGAGCTGGCGTTGCGCCTCACCGGCCCGGCCACGCCGCTCTCCGGGGCCCGCGTCGCCGTGCTCGCCGCCGCGCATGAGCGCGCGCAGGTCGCGCCGGTGCTCGCCGCTCTGCCGGCGGCGCGGCGGATCGATCTCGTCGGGCGCACCGACCTCCTCACCGCCGCGGCGCTGCTGCGCCGCGCCGCGCTCTTCGTCGGCAACGACACCGGAATCATGCATATCGCAGCGGCCACGGGCACGCCCACCCTCGGCCTGTTCGGCCCGAGCCGGCCCGAGCAATACGCGCCCTGGGGGCCGCGCACCGCGGTGGCGACCACGTCGCTCACCTATGGCGAGCTGGTCGGCGCGCCCGGCTACGATCACCGCACCACCGACACGCTCATGGACTCGCTCGGCGTCGAGGCTGCCGAGGCGGCGGCGCTGCGCTTATGGGCGCGCGCCGCCGGCGAGGCGGCCTAATGCGACTGCTGCAGGCGATGGCGGGCGCGCGCCACGGCGGCGCCGAGGCGTTTTTCGTGCGTCTGGCGAGCGCGTTGCAGCGGGCGGGCGAGCAGCAGCGTGTGCTGATCCGCCGCGATCCCGACCGCGCCGCGACATTGCGGCGCGCCGGGATCGAACCGATCGAGCTGCCGTTCCGCGGCGGTCTCGACATTGCCACGCGCCGGCGCTTTCGCCGCGCCGTGGCGGAGTTCCGCCCACGAATCGTGCTCACCTGGATGAATCGCGCGACGCAGGCTTGCCCGCGCGGCGATTTCGTGCATGTTGCGCGGCTCGGGGGTTATTACGATTTGAAATATTACGGGCGCTGCGACCATCTCATCGGCAACACGCGCGACATCGTCCGCTATCTCGTGCGCCAGGGTTGGCCCGAGGAGCGCGCGCATTACCTGCCCAATTTCACCGTGGCCGCCAAGCTCGCGCCGGCCGCGCGGGGCAGCCTCGACACGCCGCCGGATGTGCCGCTGGCGCTGGCGTTGGGAAGGCTCCACGTCAACAAGGGCTTCGACGTGCTGCTCGCCGCGCTCGCCCGGGTGCCGCGGCTCCACCTCTGGCTCGCTGGCGAGGGAGAGCTCGCAGCCACGCTGCAGCGGCAGGCGGCCGTGCTCGGCATCGCCGCGCGCGTGCGTTTCCTGGGTTGGCGCGAGGACATCCCGGCGCTCCTCGCCGCGGCGGACTTCCTGGTGTGCCCGTCGCGGCACGAGCCGCTCGGCAATGTCGTGATCGAGGCCTGGGCCGCCGGCGTACCGGTGGTCGCGACCGCGAGCGAGGGCCCTGGCGCGCTGATCGGCGACGACGAAAGCGGCCTCATCGTGCCGGTCGACGACGCCGCTGCGCTAGCCCGCGCCATGATCCGGCTCGCCGATGACCGGGGATTGCGCACGCGTCTCGCCGCCGCGGGACGGGCCGCATACGAGGCCGAGTACAGCGAGGCGCGCGTCGTCGGACTCTACCGCGACTTCTTCGCGCAGGTGGCGCGCTGATGTGCGGCATTGGCGGCATCATGACGGTGAATGGCGAGGCGCCATCGACGCCGGCGCTGCAGGCGATGGGCGATGCGCTGGTCCATCGCGGGCCCGACGGCAACGGCCACTACCGCGCCGGCGATGTCGGCATGGTTCAGACTCGCCTCGCCATCATCGACCTCGCCACCGGTGACCAGCCGCTCTACGAGCGCGGCGGCGCGGCGCTCATCGCCAATGGCGAGATCTACAATTATGTCGAGCTGCGCGCCGCGCTGTCGGGATCGGGCGTGAGCTTCTCGACCGGCTCCGATTGCGAGACGCCGCTGCACCTCTACCGCCGTCACGGTCTCGGCTTCACCGACCATTTGCGCGGCATGTACGCCATCGCGCTCCATGATCCTGTCGAAGGACGCCTGGTGCTGGCGCGCGATCCGTTCGGCATCAAGCCGCTCTACTATGTCGAGACGCGCGCCTGCTTCGTCTTCGCCTCGGAGCCGGAGGCGCTGATCGCCAGCGGGCTCGTCACGGCGCAGCTCGTGCGCCAGGTGCGCAACGAGCTGCTGCAGCTGCAGTTCACGACCGGACGCGAGACGATCTTCGGCGGCATCCAACGCGTGCTCCCTGGCGAGACGGTGGTGGTGACACGCGGCCGCGTCGTCGAGCGCCGGCGGCGCGAGGCGCTCTCGCCGGGCGGGCCGGTGCCGCGCGACGACGCCGAGGCGCTGACGGCATTCGATCGCGTCTTCGCGGATTCCGTGCTCGTGCATCAGCGCGCCGACGTGCCCTACGGCATGTTTCTCTCAGGCGGGCTCGATTCATCGGCCGTGCTGGCGATGATGGCGCGGCTCAACGAACGGCCGGTCAAGGCCTTCACGGTGGGCTTCCGCAGCGACCAGGTCGCGGACGAGCGCGATCAGGCCCGTGCCGTGGCAAAAGCGCTCGGCGCCGAGCATGTCGAAGTCGAATTCGGCGAGGGCGACTTCTGGCGCCTGTTGCCGGAGGTCGCGCGCGCCATGGACGACCCCGCGGCCGACTATGCGGTGCTGCCCACCTACAAGCTGGCTGCTGCCGCGCGCGCAGCCGGGCTCAAGGTGATCCTGTCCGGCGAGGGCGGCGACGAGTTGTTCGGCGGCTATGGCCGCTATCGCAGCGTCATGCGGCCGTGGTGGCTCGGCGGCCGGCTGCTGCGTGCCCGCGGCGCGCTCGAGAAATTGGGCATTCTCCGCGGCGATCTCGCCGGCTGGCGCGACGGCATCGCCGCCGCCGAGCTGCGCGCCACTTCGCCTCAGCGCACGCGCCTGCAGATCGCGCAGGCGACCGACTGCGCCGATTGGCTGCCCAACGACCTGCTCGGCAAGCTCGACCGCTGTCTCATGGCGCATGGCATCGAGGGGCGCACGCCCTTCCTCGACCCCGTCGTCGCCGATTTCGCCTTCCGCTTGCCGGACAACCTCAAGGTGCGGCGCGGCCTCGGCAAATGGCTGCTGCGCCGCTGGCTCGCCGAGCACGTCCCGGCCGCCCGGCCGCTCGCCCGCAAGCGCGGCTTCACGGTGCCGGTGGGCGACTGGATCGCGCGGCGCGGCGCGCAGCTCGGGCCGATGGTGGCGCGTCAGGCGGGGGTGCGCGAGATCTGCCTGCCCGACGCGGTCGAGGAGCTGTTCCGCGCCGCGGCCGGCCGGCACGCCGGCTTCGCCGCCTGGACCCTCCTCTTCTACGCGCTCTGGCACCGCCATCACATCGAGCGCCTGGCCGCCGCGCCCGACGTCTTCGCGACGCTCGCCGCGGCTTAGCCCGCGTCACGAAGGTGTTATCGCCGCCACCGCATGGCGGGTATAGACTTGGCGACAGTGCCAGGGAGGCCTCCATGATGAGGTATGCAGCCGGCTTGACGGCGTTCGCGCTCTCCTCGGTCATCGCGGCCGGTGCCGCGACCGCCCACGACCGTGATGGCTTCAGGTTCCGCAATGGGTTCGTGTCTCAGCATCAGTTCGTCCATCCCTTCTTCTTCCACGACCGGTTCTTCTTCCACGATCCCGTCTTCTTCCATGACCGATTTTTCTTCCGCGACCGATTCTTCTTCCGCAACTCTTTCTTCTTTTCCTTCAACACGTTCGGCGCGCCAGTCTTTCCGCCGCCGGTCTTTCCGGGACCAGTGGTTCTGGCGCCGCCAGTCTCCTCCCCGGTATTTCTGATGGCGCCGGTTCCAGGACAGGGGAATTGCCGGGAATTTCAAGCGACAGTCGTGGTCAACGGACAGCCCCAGCCGGCTTTCGGCACCGCGTGCCTCGGGGCCGACGGCGCTTGGCACATCGTTCCCTAGGCGGAGGATGCGCTGCGCCCGCCGCGTCGGGAGCGATTCATTCCGCGAGTTCCCAGGCGAGTTGCTCGCCGGCCCGGAAGGGGCGCACCGGCCCGGCGCCGGTGGTTACCTCCATCGGTACGGTCCATGAGCGGCGGCGCAAGGTGACGCGCTGCTCATTGGGCGGCAGACCATAGAAGCGCGGGCCATAGAGCGCGGCGAACGCTTCGAAGCGGTCGAGCGCGTTCTCCTCGTCGAAGACCTGCGCATAGATCTCGAGCGCGGCCGGCGCGCTGAAGATGCCGGCGCAGCCGCAGTCGCGCTCCTTGTCGGGAACGGGATGGGGAGCGGTGTCGGTGCCAAGAAAGAATTTCACGCTGCCCGACACCGCCGCGCGGCGCAGCGCCAGGCGATGCGTCTCGCGCTTGGCGACGGGCAGACAATACATATGCGGCCGCAAGCCGCCGGCGAAGAGGGCATTGCGGCTGATCACCAGATGATGCGCGGTGATGGTGGCGGCGAGGTTGGGGCCGGCGCCGGCGACGAAATCCGCGGCCTCCTTGGTGGTGATGTGCTCCAGCACGATCTTGAGCGCGGGCAGGCGCTTCGTCAGCGGCGCCAGCACGCGCTCGATGAAGACAGCCTCGCGGTCGAAGACATCGATGGCGGGGTCGGCGACCTCGCCATGGACGAGGAGCGGCATGCCGATGGCCGCCATGCGCTCGAGCACCGGCCGAATCTTCGCGATATCGGTGACGCCTTGCGCCGAATGGGTGGTGGCATGCGCGGGATAGAGCTTCGCCGCGGTGAAGACGCCGGCACGATGGCCGCGCTCGATCTCGCCGGGGTTGCTGTCATCAGTGAGGTAGGCGGCCATCAGCGGGGTGAAGGCGGCGCCGGCGGGCAACGCCTTGAGGATGCGCGCGCGGTAGGCCTCGGCCGCGGCGACGGTCGTGACCGGCGGCACGAGGTTGGGCATGACGACGGCGCGGGCGAATTGGCGGGCGGTGTAGGGCAATACCGCCGCCATCATCGGTCCGTCGCGCAGGTGGACGTGCCAGTCGTCGGGGCGCCGGAGCGTCAAAGTGTCGGTTGCCATCCCGCCCTTTTCCCCGCAAACGGCCGGCGAGACAAGGCAATTCCGCAAAACCGCCCGACGTCCTCCGGCGATGACGCTGGCTGCCGCGCTTGCTATATCTAGGGCAGTCCTGATCGGAGGAGCTGCCATGACCGCCTGCATCGTCGGCTGGGCCCATTCGCGCTTCGGCAAGCTGGACGGCGAGGATCTCGAGGCGCTGATCGGCCACGTCGCCACCGCCGCGATCGAGGATGCCGGCATGGCGCCCGGCGACATCGACGAGATCTTCATCGGCAATTTCAACGGCGGCTTCGTTCGCCAGGAATTTCCCTCCTCGCTGGTGCTGCAGATCGACCCGGCGCTGCGCTTCACGCCGGCGACGCGGGTCGAGAACGCCTGCGCCACCGGCTCGGCGGCGATCCATCAGGGCCTCAATGCCATCGCGGCCAAGCGCGCCCGCACCGTGCTGGTGGTGGGCGTCGAGAAGATGACAGAGGTCACTGGCCCCGCGGTCGGCGACATCCTCATCAAATGCTCCTATGTGAAGGAGGAGGGCGAGATCGAGGGCGGGTTCGCCGGCGTCTTCGGGCGCATCGCCCAGACCTATTTCCAGCGCTATGGCGACCAGTCCGACGCGCTCGCGCGCATCGCCGCGAAGAATCACAAGAACGGCGCGGTGAACCCGCTGGCGCAGATGCGGAAGGACCTGGGCTACGATTTCTGCCGCACCGTGTCGGAGAAGAACCCGCTGGTCGCCGGGCCGCTGCGCCGCACCGATTGCTCACTCGTCTCCGACGGCGCCGCCGCCGTGGTGCTGACCGACGTCGAGACCGCGCTCACCTGTGACAAGGCGGTGGTGTTCCGGGCGGCCGAGCACGTCAACGATTACCTGCCGATGAGCAAGCGCGACATCACCGCCTTCGAGGGCCCGGAACGCGCCTTCAAGCGTGCGCTCGCCAATGCCAAGGTCGAGCTCGACGATCTGAGTTTCGCCGAGGTGCATGACTGCTTCACCATCGCCGAACTCCTGATCTACGAGGCGATCGGCCTCACGCCCAAAGGGGAGGGCGCGCGCGCCACCATGGAAGGCTGGACGGAAAAGGACGGCAAGCTCCCGGTCAACCCGTCGGGCGGGCTCAAGGCCAAGGGCCACCCCATCGGCGCCACCGGCGTTTCCATGCATGTGCTCGCGGCCATGCAGCTGACGGGAACCGCGGGCGGCATGCAGGTCAAGGATGCCAAACTCGCCGGCGTCTTCAACATGGGGGGCGCGGCGGTGGCGAATTATGCCAGCGTCCTCGAGCGGCTGCGCTGACGCGCCCATGAGCGACGTCAAGGCACTGGTCCTCCACGAGGCCGACGGCAAGGTCACCGCCCGCGTCGAGCGCGTGCCGGAGAGCGCGCTGCCGCCGGGCGAAGTGACCGTGGCGGTCGAGTATTCGACGCTCAACTACAAGGACGGGCTCATCCTCAACGGGCTCGGGCGGCTCGTGCGCAAATATCCGCACGTGCCGGGCGTCGATTTCGCCGGCATGGTCGAGGCGTCGGACTCGCCCGACTGCAAGCGCGGCGACAAGGTGATCCTCACCGGCTGGCGCGTCGGCGAGGCGCAATGGGGCGGCTATGCCGAGAAGGCACGGGTCAAGGCGGGCCAACTGGTGAAACTCCCGAACGGGCTCACGACCAAGCGCGCCATGGCGATCGGCACGGCGGGCTTCACCGCGATGCTCGCGGTCATGGCCCTCGAGGAGCATGGGCTGACGCCGGACAAAGGCGAGGTGCTGGTGACGGGCGCGGCCGGCGGCGTCGGCAGCGTCGCCACCGCGATCTTGGCCAAGCTCGGCTATGCGGTGGCCGCCGCGACCGGCCGTCCGGAACAGCACGACTATCTGCGCGGCCTCGGCGCCAAGGTCTTTGTCGACCGCGCCGAGCTCGCCAAACCGGTGACCCGGCCGCTCGACAGCGAGCGTTGGGCCGGTGCCATCGACGCGGTCGGCAGCACTACGCTGGCCACTGTTTTGACGCAGCTCAAATACGGCGGCAGCGTCGCGGCCTGCGGCCTTGCCGGCGGCAATGATTTGCCAGCTAGCGTCGTTCCATTCCTGTTGCGCGGCGTCAATCTGCTGGGCATCGACTCGGTGATGTGCCCGGTCGACCGGCGCCGAACCGCCTGGACGCGGCTTGCCCGCGACCTCCCCATGGACAAGCTCGACGCGCTCACCGAGGTGGTGCCGCTGGGCGCGGTGCTGGAGCTGGGCAAAAAAATCCTCAAAGGCGGCATCCGCGGCCGCGTGGTGGTCGAGGTCGGCGCCTAATATCCCGGCCTTCCGCCGGCCCCCGGGACGGCAGCCCTTGGGGCTATGTTAATCGTCCCTGGCTATGATTTGACCGCGGGCTACCCCGCCCGTCGGCGCGCCGCTTTGCCACATGCTTTGTCGTGGTAATGCAGATAGATATGGCAGACTTCTCAACCAGAGCGTATATTGCTGGCCGGTAATGGTTAACCCGCCGTGGGTAGGCGGAAATGCCGGAGAACGCAAAGAGTGATGCGAAACGGCAACATCGATCGGCGCACGCTGTTGCGCCTCCTGGCCGGTACCGCCGGAGCCGCGGCCATGAGCGTTGCGCCGGAGGTCTTCGCGCAACAGCGGGCCAAGGCGCTGCCGAAGCCGCGACTCGTCGTGCTCGATCCCGGTCACGGTGGCGTCGATCCTGGCGCAATCGGCCGCACCGGCACCTATGAGAAGGACGTCGCGCTGGCGACAGCGCGCGAAGTGGCGCGCCAGCTCGAAGCGACTCGGCGCTACCGCGTCCGGCTCACGCGCAATGATGACGAGTTTATCCCACTGCTGGATCGGGTGACGCGGGCGCGCGCCGCCGGCGGCGAGTTGTTCCTGTCGATTCATGCCGACGCGCTCCCCAACTCGAGGATGCGCGGCGCCTCCATATACACGCTGTCCGAGCAGGCATCGGACCGCCAGACGGCAGCGCTCGCCGCGCGCGAGAACAAGGCCGACCTGATCGCCGGCATCGACCTCTCCCAGCACGAACGAGTGGTGAGCGAGATTCTGTTGGATCTGGCCCGGCGCCAGACCAACAACCTGTCGATCCAGCTCGCGCGTCAGCTCGTCACCGAGCTCGGCCACCAGGTGCCTCTGCTGAGCAACAGCCACCGCTCGGCCGGGTTCGTCGTGCTCAAGGCGCCCGACATTCCCTCGGCGCTGGTCGAGATCGGCTGTCTTTCGAACCGCGACGAGGAAAGGTTGCTGCAACGCGCCGCCTACCAGCGCAAGGTGGCGACCGGGCTGGTGCGGTCGATCAACGATTACTTCGACGTGGTCGCCAAGGTCTAGGCGACGCTCTCCAAGCCGCGCATCTGCTTAAGCCGGGCATAGGTCTCGACTACGGGTCCTAACTCGAGGCGGTGGTCGACGCTGCCCTCGCCGCCGGCGCGGGTCAGCGTGAGCTCCAAGGCACGGACGAGCATTTCCGCGACTTCGAGCTCACCCCGCTCACAGGCCTGATCGAAGGCGGAGAGAATCTTGTCGCTGAGGCGGCGTTGCGGCGTGTTCATGGCGAGGCGAACCATAGCATTCCCGCCCCGAGAAAAAAAGCACACACCCAAAAAAAGATCTTGCCATTAACCATTTCTTGATAAACCGCGCCCTATTCTGATCGTGCGGTGCGAGCCGGTCCTCCGGAGCGCACTGCAAGTCCTTCGGGCTTTTCCTCCCTGAACTTGGGCCGCACCTCGGTGCGGCCCTTTTTCTTTACCTTTTTCGGCCTTGGATTGAGCCGGCGAAAAACGCCCTGGCCGGCTGGCGGTCGTGGCGCGCGCAGGACAGGTCCACTTTCCGGATAGATCGGAACGTCGCGCCGCAGCCCGCGGTTAGCGGTCGAGCGTTCCCACGGGCCTTTCGCCCGGCGGGGCGCCGCTTTTCAAAGGAGGACTCCTGATGAAGCGTCTTCTTCTCACCGCAGCGTCGATCATGGCGCTGACCCTTGGCACGGCGGCAATGGCGCAGACCACCAGCGGCACCACCGGTGCTACCGGGTCGACCGGCGCAACGACCGACAAGTCGGGCACCAGCGCCGGAACCAGCGGCTCGATGTCGGGCGGCTCGGGCGGTATGTCCAGCAAGGATTGCCCGCCGGGCAGCAGTTCCGCCGCAAAGAGCCCGAGCTCCAGCAGCGCCGGCGCTAACGGCACCACGAGCCCGAGCCCCAGCGCAAGCAGCCCGAGTTCGAACAGCAGCAGCGGCACCAGCGCGAGCGGCAAGAGCAGCAGCACGACTGCGATGGACGATTGCGGACCGAGCAGCTCTTCCGGCAGCAGCTCTGCCCCGCATTCAAGCGGCTCGACCACCTCGCCAAGCGGGAGCGGCTCGATGGGCGGCTCCACCTCGGGCGGCGCGTCCGGCGGTTCTTCGAAGTAAACCGGACATTGCCCCGCACAGGGACGAAGAGCCCCGCTTCGGCGGGGCTCTTTCTTTGCCTTCATGCTAGCGTCGGGAATTCGCGGAAGATCGAGTTCGCCGTCAAGATCAGGCATGTCTTCGTAACGCCCGCCTGCGGCGCTCCCGTCATCAGCGATCGCTACGGCAACGCGCAAGTTGGCCATGCGCTGCTGCATCGACACACGGCGTGCCGATCGGCGATCCGCAGCAACGCCGCACCTAGCAGAGGCGAAGGGCTGGTGCTGCCGCACAGGATTGAACTGTGGACCTCCCCCTTACCAAGGGGGTGCTCTACCACTGAGCTACGGCAGCATCGATGGGCTCTGGCCGGCGCGAGGAAATACACGACGGGCTCGGCCTTGGCAAGCGAGGATGGGCGCGGCGTCGGGGAACATCCGGCGGAGGCTCATGTTCCCCGAGAAGGACTATTTCGCCGGCCATTCGCCATCCGCAGACAGCGCAGCAAGCCGGGAACGCCAGCGACAACTCGAGCCAGCACAGCTCCGCCACAGCTTCGTCCAGCGGTCGAATGAAGCGGTAGCCGCGCTTCGCCAGGGTAGCGTCGCGGGAATATTTCGCGGCCTGCCCTGTTGACCTATCCAAGGAGACAAACCTTTGTTCACGACTGCGCAAGGCGTTGACGAGGCGGCGGCCGACGTGCTGGCGGTGTTTCAGGCGGCCCGCGGGGCGGGTCGACCTCCGGTCGAATGCTATCGTGCCGGCGTCGAGGCGTGGCGCCGGCATCACCCCGATCAGGCGCCCGAGTATGCGGCGAAGCGGGCCGTCGCGGTTATCCTCGCGCACAACATCGAGCTCAAGGTCGGCGAATAGCTGCCGTTGACGCGGCGGGCGCTGCGCACCACCCTTGCGGTCAGACGAGAGGCGAGGGTTGGTGGATGCCTGATCAGCCAAAGGAACCGCCCCGCCCGGGCCGCGACAAGCCAGCCCGGCGCGTGGACCGGCTCGCCGTTGCGTTGAAGGCCAACCTGGCCCGGCGCAAGGCGCAGGCGCGTCAGCGTGCCCGGCATCCGGCTGCGGGTGGTCCGGAAGAACCGAAGACGCACGGCCGCTGATGTTGCTCGTCGTTGAAGCGGGAGGCGGGCAGCTGCATCGATCGGGTGCAAGGCGCCCTATTTACGCCTTCGAAGGGATTTGCCAGCTTCTCTTAGTCGGGTGATCGGGCCGTGCGATCTCCGGCCTAAGCCGTGACGAATTTCGCCATAAAGTGGCGCTAGGAGACCGCCCGCAATCGCTTGGCATCGCTAAGTTCAGGATAAAGCACATGGACCGAATTCGTATCCGCGGCGGCCGCCCCCTCGAGGGCAAGATTCCCATCGGCGGCGCCAAGAACGCGGCGCTGCCGCTGATGACGGCGAGCCTCCTGACCGAGGAGACCCTCGTCCTGAAGAACCTGCCGCGGCTGGCCGATATCACCACGTTGTCGCATCTACTGGTGCAGCACGGGGCCTCCATCACCATGAACGGCGCCGAGCCGGGCGGCGCGCATGGCCATGTGCTCGAGCTGACGGCGCGGCGTATCGCGTCGACCACCGCGCCCTACGACCTCGTGCGCAAGATGCGCGCCTCGGTGCTCGTGCTGGGCCCGCTGTTGGCGCGTTGTGGGCAGGCGCGGGTGTCGCTGCCGGGCGGCTGCGCCATCGGCACGCGACCGGTCGACCTGCATCTCAAGGGGCTCGAGCGTCTGGGCGCGGTGGTCGAGCTGCGCCAGGGCTATATCGAGGCATCGGCGCCCAAGGGGCTCACCGGCGCCGAGGTCGTCTTCCCGATCGTCTCCGTGGGCGCGACCGAGAACCTGATGATGGCGGCGGCGCTCGCGCAAGGCGAGACCACGCTGGTCAATGCCGCGCGCGAGCCGGAGATCGTTGATCTCGCGCGCTGCCTCACGGCGATGGGCGCGGACATCGAGGGCGCCGGCTCCGACCGTATCCGCATCCGCGGCGTGAAACGCCTGTGCGGCGCGCGGCACTCGGTCATTCCCGACCGCATCGAGACCGGCACCTACATGATGGCGGCCGCCATCACTGGCGGCGCCGTCGAGCTGGTCGGGGCAGTGCTCGCGTCGGTGGCCGCGGTCGGACGCGCGCTCGAGGGCGCCGGCGTCGAGGTGAGCGAGACGCCGCACGGGATCCATGTTCGCCGGCGCAATGGGCGGCTCGCCGGCGTTGACGTCATGACTGAGCCTTTCCCGGGCTTTCCCACCGACCTGCAGGCGCAGATGATGGCGGTGATGACGACGGCGGAAGGGGCGGCGATGATCACCGAGACGATCTTCGAGAACCGCTTCATGCACGTACCGGAACTCTGCCGCATGGGCGCCAACATCAACGTACACGGCGCCTCGGCCATGGTGCGCGGCGTGCCGAGACTGACCGGCGCGCCGGTCATGGCGACCGATTTGCGCGCCTCGGTGTCGCTGGTGCTGGCGGGGCTCGCCGCCGAGGGCGAGACCATCGTCAACCGCGTCTATCACCTCGACCGGGGCTATGAGCAACTTGAGGAGAAGCTCGCCGCCTGCGGCGCCGATATCGAGCGGCTGGTCGCGGATTGAGGGCAGGATGGCGGACCCGCTCAAGCTCCGCGGCGAGGACGAGGACGATCTGGCAGTCATCTCCGCCGTCCTCCAGGATGCCCTGGTCGGGGTGGGCGAGATGGTCTATTTCCCCGAGGAAGCGCGCTTTGTGCTGGTCGCCAATCGCTTCCGTTGGGAGCCGCCTCCGGCCGGTGCGCGGCAGAACCTCGAGCGGCAGCTGGCCGGCCTGCGCTTCGACGGGGTGAAGTCGGTCCGGCGCCGCGGCTTCCATCCCCGCGAGAGCGAGCGGCTGATGGTGCTCTTGGCGATCCGCTCGGAACCTGGGTTGCTCTACCTGGACTTCGCCGGCGGTGGCAGCATCCGGCTGGAAGTCGAGCAAATCCTGTGTCATTTAGATGATCTCGGAGAGCCCTGGCCGACGCGATGGCGACCGCGGCATCCGGTGGAAGACGCCGGCTAGTATTGTCCTCCTCTCCCTCCCACTTGCGGTGGGCCGTCCCTCTCCCTGGCGCTGAGGGTCGACCGCGTCGCGGTCGTCGGGGGAGGGGGGCTTTGAGGAGAGCTGCGTGCGCGGTAACGAGAGGCTGGTTCTGGCGCTACCCAAGGGGCGCATCCTGGGCGAGGTCATTCCGGTGGTGCGGCGCGCCGGGATCGAGGTCGAGCACGCCTTTGACGATCCCGACTCGCGCCAGCTGCGCTTTGCTACCAATCATACCGGCCTCGACGTCATCCGCGTGCGCAATTTCGACGTCGCCACCTTTGTCGCCTTTGGCGCCGCGCATATTGGCATCGCCGGCAACGACGTGCTGATGGAATTCGATTATCCCGAGATCTATGCGTCGCTCGATCTCAAGGTCGGACATTGCCGGCTCGTGGTAGCCGGGCCGGTGGAAGATGTCGGCCGGGACGATCCGTCGCGCTGGAGCCACGTGCGCATCGCCACCAAGTACCCGGAGATCACGCGCCGCCATTTCGCCGCGCGCGGCGTCCAGGCCGAGTGCATCAAGCTCAACGGTGCGATGGAGCTCGCGCCCACCATCGGCCTGAGCCGGCAGATCGTCGATCTCGTGCAGACCGGCTCGACGCTCAAGGCCAACGGGCTCGTCGAGATCGAGCGCATCGCCGACATCACCTCGCGCTTCATCGTCAATCGCGCTGCCCTCAAGACCCGCGCCGACGAGGTCACCGGCTGGATCGAGCGGTTCCGCGAGGCCGCTGATGCCGCTTAGGCTCGACACCCGCGCGAAGACCTTCGCCGCCGACTTCGCCGGGCTGCTTTCCGCGAAGCGCGAGATGGAAGCGGATGTGGACGCGGTGGTCGCCGCGATTCTCGCGGATGTGAAGACGCGCGGCGACGCCGCAGTGATCGAATGCACCAAGCGCTTCGACCGCCTCGCGCTGACGCCGGCGACGATGCGCATTCCGGCCAAGGACATCGCTGCGGCATCGGCGTCATGCGCGCCTGAGACACTGGACGCGCTGCGTCTCGCCGCGCAACGGATCGAGGCTTACCACCGCCGGCAAATCCCGAAAGACTTCTCCTTCACGGACGCGGTGGGCGTGCGGCTCGGCTCGCGCTGGCGCTCGATCGCCGCGGTCGGGATCTACGTCCCCGGCGGAACCGCCGCGTATCCGTCCTCGGTGCTGATGAACGCCATCCCCGCCAAGGTCGCCGGCGTCGAGCGGCTGGTGATGGCGGTGCCGTCGCCCGACGGTGTGCTCAATCCGCTGGTGCTCGCAGCTGCCGCGCTCGCCGGCGTCGACGAGGTCTACCGCATCGGCGGCGCGCAGGCGGTCGGCGCGCTCGCCTACGGCACGGCGACGATCGCCGCGGTCGACAAGATCGTCGGGCCCGGCAACGCCTATGTGGCGGCGGCGAAGCGGCGGGTCTTCGGCACCGTCGGCATCGACATGATCGCCGGCCCCTCGGAGATCCTCATCGTCGCCGACGGCGGCAATGACCCGGCGTGGATCGCCGCCGACCTCCTGTCCCAGGCCGAGCACGACGCGGCGTCGCAGGCGATCCTCATGACCGACGACAAGGTCTTTGCCGACGAGGTCGGGACCGCCGTCGATCGCCAACTCGCTGCTTTACCGCGGCAATCGATCGCTGGCCACAGCTGGCGCACGCATGGCGCCATCATCACTGTCGCGAGCTGGGACGAGGCGGTGGCGCTGGTGGACCGCGTCGCACCGGAGCATCTCGAAGTGGCGCTCGACGATGCCGAGGGGTTTGCCGGCAAGGTGCGCAATGCCGGCGCCATCTTCCTCGGCCGCCACACGCCCGAGGCCGTCGGCGATTACGTCGCCGGGCCCAACCACGTCCTGCCGACGGCGCGCAGCGCGCGCTTCTCCTCGGGGCTTGGCGTCCTCGATTTCCTGAAACGCACCTCGCTGTTGGCGTGTGATGCCGAGAGCCTGCGCGCGATCGGGCCGGCGGCCGTGACGCTCGCCCGCGCCGAAGGGCTCGACGCACACGCACTATCGGTCGCGATCAGGCTGAACCTGCCGCGCCGCTGAGCGACAGCATGGCTGATACCGACCAGCGTATCGCCAAGATCACCCTCGACGAGCGCAGCGTCGTGCGCCGCAATGCCGACATCGAGCACGAGCGCGCGGTCGCCGTCTTCGATCTGCTCGAGGAGAACAGCTTCGCGCCGGTCGCGCCCGCAAAAGGGCCGTTCCATCTGCATCTCGGCACCGAGGAGAACCGGTTGGTCCTCGATATCCGCGCGACCGACGAGACGCCGATCGAGCGGCTGCTCCTGCCGCTCTCGCCCTTCCGCAGCATCGTCAAGGACTATTTCCTGGTGTGCGAGAGCTACTTTCAGGCGATCCGCACGGCGAGCCCGTCGCGCATCGAGGCGATCGACATGGGCCGGCGCGCGCTGCACAACGAGGGCTCGGAGTTGTTGCGCGAGCGGTTGGCCGAGCGCGTGGCGATCGATCTCAGCACTGCGCGCCGACTCTTCACGCTTCTCTGCGTACTGCATATCAGGGCCTGAGCGGGGCATGGCGCGGCTTCCCTCGAGCGTGCTTCTCGCCTGCACCTTCAATTCGATCCGCTCGCCGATGGCCGAGGCGCTGCTCAAGCATCTGCACGGCCGGCACATCTATATCGATTCCGCCGGCGTCCGCGCCGGCGAAATCGATCCTTTCGCCGTGGCGGTGATGGACGAGATCGGCATCGACATCAGCAAGCATCGCACCAAGACCTTCGACGACCTCGAGGACACATCCTTCGATCTCGTGATCTCGCTCTCGCCGGAGGCGCAGCACAGCGCGGTCGAGCTCACGCGCACGATGGCGTGCGAGGTCGAGTTCTGGCCGATGCACGACCCGACCGCGGTCGAAGGCAGCCGGGAGGAGATGCTCGATGCCTACCGCATGGTGCGCGACCAGCTGCGCAAGCGCTTGCTCGAGCGATTCCCGCTGGGACCGGCCGGGAACCTGTAAAGGCCGGCGGCAGCGCGGGAGGGCTTGACCGCGAAGAGGTCTCCCACGATCTTTGTCGCGGTTTCGGCCGAGAGGCATGTTCAGGGTAAGACTCGACAATGACCATCAGCTGCTCGCGCATACCTCCGGCAGGATGCGGAAGAACCGCATCCGCGCGCTGGCGGGCGACCGGGTCAATGTCGAAATGACGCCCTATGACCTGAGCAAACCACATCACCTTCCGCTTCAAGTAGCCCGTGCCTGAGCAGCGCCTCGTGCTGGCGTCGGCGTCGCCCCGCCGCCTCGATCTTCTCGCCCAGATCGCCCTCTCTCCCGATATCGTCGACCCCGCGCATGTCGACGAGACGCCGCTGCCCCGCGAGCTGCCGGCGCGCCATGCGCTCCGGCTCGCCGAGGCCAAGGCGTGCCTGGTCGCCGCGCGTCATCCCGGCGCCTTCGTGTTGGGCGCCGACACGGTGGTTGCGTGCGGCCGGCGCATCCTGCCCAAGGCTTCCGACGCCGATACCGCGCGCCGTTGCCTGCTGCTGCTATCCGGGCGGCGCCACCGTGTCCATGGCGGCATCGCTCTGGTCCTGCCCGACGGGCGGCTGGTGAGCCGGCGCACCGAGACGGCGGTGATCTTCAAGCGCCTCGATCCCGGCGAGATCGCGGATTATCTTGCCGCCGGCGAGTGGCAGGGCAAGGCCGGCGGCTACGCCATACAAGGGCTCGCCGCACGGTTCATTCGCCAGATCATCGGCTCCTATTCGAACGTGGTCGGTCTGCCGCTGTTCGAGACCGTCAACCTCCTCGCCGGCCACAGCTTCGGGCGCGCGCGGCGGCTCGCGCCGACTGGCCGGTGAGCAGCACGCTGCTCATCGCCGCGTCGCCCGGCGAACTGTGGGCGGCCCTGCTCGAGGACGAGACGCTGCGGGAGCTGCGCGTCTTCCGCGCCAGCGCCCGAATCGGCCGCGTCGGCGAGGTGATCCTCGGCCGCATCGTCGCGCTCAAGCCCGAGCTGCCTGCCGCGCTGGTCGATCTCGGCCTGGAGCGCCCCGCCTTCCTCAGCGCCGAGGACACCGCGCCGGGTGCTGGCATGGCCGCGCTCCATGAAGGCGAGGCGATCGCCGTCCAGGTGACCAAGGAGGCGCGCGCCGACAAGGCCGTGGGTGTGTCAACCAGGCTGCGTCTCGCTGGCCGCTTTCTCGATCTCACACCGGGACGCGCAGGCGTTAGCGCAGGCAAGGGAGTCCCGCCGGCCGAGCGCGAGCGGCTGGTCGCGGTGCTGCGCGAGATCGCCGGAGCCGGCGAGGGCTTCGTCCTGCGCGCCGCGGCGAGCGGCGCCTCGCCGGTGAATCTCGCCGCAGACGCCGAAAACTTGCGTGCGCGCTGGCGGGCGATCGAGGCGGCGCGCGCATGCGCTCGCGCGCCGGCGCCGCTCGAGCCGACGCCCACGCCGCTGGCGCTGCTGCTCGCCGCCTTTGCGTCCGCCGCGCCCGAGTCGATCATCATCGACGAGCGCGCTGCCTTCGCCGAGGCGCGCGGCTGGATAGCGCGACACCATCCAGAACTGGCCGAACGGCTGACGCTCCATCGCGAGAGGCAGCCGGTGTTCGAACATCACGGCGTCGCCGGCGACATCGCCGCCGCGCTCGCGCCGCGTGTGCCGCTACCCGACGGCGGCGCGCTCACGATCGAGCTCACGGCCGCCGCGACGATGATCGATGTCGATAGCGGCGGCGGCGCCCGCGGAGGCAAGGCGCACGCCGCCATCCTCGCCGCCAACCTAGCGGCGGCGAGGGAAGCGGCGCGGCAGATCCGGCTGCGCAACCTCGCCGGTCCGATCGTCATCGATTTCGTGGGCATGCGCGACCGACGCGATCGCGACCGCGTGGGCGAGGCGCTCGCGGCGGCGCTCGCCGATGATGTCGATGCCGAAGTGCTCGGCTGGACCCGGCTGGGCCATCTCGAGCTCGTCCGCAGGCGCCGGCACGCGCCGCTCGCCGAGTTGTTATTCGAGCACGCGCCCGGAGGGGGGCTGGTGAAGACGCCGATGACCGTGGCGCTCGAGGCGCTGCGTGCTCTGGCGCGCGAGGCGGAGGCGGCGCTGGTGCGGGCGCCGCTCCTCCATGTTCATCCGGAAGTCGCCGCGGCGTTGGCCGGCGAGGCCGGCGCGGCGCGGCAGGAGCTCGAGGCACGTCTTGGCCGCTCCATTGACGTCGTCGCCGAGCCGGGGCGCGCGCGCGAGGGGTTCGACATCGGCGTCCGCTGAACCTATCTAACCGCCATGAGCGATACGAATTCGAGCCGCGCCAGCGCGCGCCGTTGCCCGATCTGCGGCAAGCCCACCGATGGCAAGCATGGCGCCTTCTGCTCGGCACGCTGCCAGATGATCGATCTCGGCCGCTGGCTCAAGGGCGATTACCGCGTGCCCACCAACGAGCCGCCCGAGACGTCACCGCCTGACGAAGCCGAGGAATAGCGCCGCATCGGGCGCGTGGAGCGCCCGGCGCGGGCTGGACAGTGCCGGCGCTTTCTGCCATAAGCCAGCGCCCGTTTGGCACGGCGCCCAGGTAGCTCAGTTGGTAGAGCACGTGACTGAAAATCACGGTGTCGGTGGTTCAATTCCGCCCCTGGGCACCATCTTTTCAATCACTTAGCTGAGACGTCCGGCAGCCAATAGGCATTGGGTACTCGAGAGGTACTCAGTCTGGGCAGGTGTGCCACGCGCGCCGGCGGGCAGGCGTCATTGGCCCGAGGGAAAACAAACCCGGCGAGGGCGGTGGGCCGCCCACTCGATCGAGGAACAACGGGACATGGCAAGGCGATCGGCGCCTCTGCAGGCGGCCAGCGAATCTTCCGGCAGCGGCTATCCCAGATGGCGCTGGCGAATACGATCGGCGACAAGGTGCAGGTCGCCTTATCGCTGGGGCGACTTATTTGAGCGGCGCCGCAGGATGCTGGCTGAGTGGGCTCGGTACTGCTCCATACCCAAGGACCGCCTGCGCGGCAAGATCGCGTCGATTCGGCAGCAAAGCTAATACGGCTCGGGCGGATGCCGACCCAAGAGCCGGATGTGCATGGTGCTGCCCTCTCAATCGCTCCTGGCGCCAGGCGGAGGAGAATCACATGTGCGATGAAGCCGTCCGTGGTGAAACGACCCTGGCGGAGTATCTTGCGTATGTGCAGCGGTTCTCTACTCCCGCAGAAGTGCCCGTGTTTTCACCGCATGACCCTGATGTCGACGCATATGCACGGATAATCGGCCTCGACGGCGCGAGCCCAGATTTCCGTCAGCATTTGGCTTCGGAAATTGACCTCTGTCTGCTTGTTAACGGCTTCGACCGCAAGCGCCCCAGCGAGGTGAAAAGAGTACTGCTCCGGGTCTCGAAAGCTGCGGCGCGCGTTTCGCACGAGCAACGCGAACTGGTTGAGGCCCTCACGGCCTTGGGTCATGCGAGGCTCCTCTCTTTGGTGGAATTGCATCAAGAGGTGACCGGAAACGTTCGCCCGCCGATGACGGTGATGATGGACAGGATCGTTGCAGAGGCCGATTGGCTTGATCGCCTTTCCGAGATTGCTCTAAAGCACGCGCTCCGTTTGCGCGGTAGCAGTGGTCCCCGGGGGTACTTCGCCTTTGGGACGCTGGTCCGCCGGCTAGCCGCTGTCTACAAGCGAGCTACCGGTCGCGACGCGAAAGTGACACGGAAGCCCGATGGAAGCATCGGAGGTGCTTTCCCAGCGTTCGTTGAGGTCCTGCTAACGAAGGTCTTGGAATTGTCGCGCGCTAGCGGCCGTCCTTTCGAACATCCAAACACCCTAGGGGCCAGGGGCGCGTATATCTACGAGATCACCCGGGCGGGCGCCAGCAAGGGGCAACAGGCGTCCGAACCGCGTCGGCGGTAACCAATGTAGAAAACCGCTAGAGTCCGCAGTACCGGATTCCTGCATTATCCAACGGCCGCGGCTTGTGCTTCGCTGACGTCCGCGCCCACTCGCCGGGCGTCAACGAGGTCGAGCGATGAGCATTCACAGCACGGGCGCTTCCCGCGGCACGCCGTTGGTTGACGGCGCTTTGAAGCCGCTCACTGTCTCGATCAAGCGCGCATGCGAGGTTCTCGATGTCGGCCACACCACAATGTGGGGCCTGATCAGAGCCGAGCGTGTGAAGACGATCAGTATCGGCCGCAAGCGGTTGGTCATCTACTCCTCGCTCGAGGCCCTAGTCTCGGCGCCTGCCAAGGACAGGTGACATGACGAGTGTAGTGGCGCTCAAGGACATCATCCTCGACCAAGATGTGCAGGCGCGGTTCACTATCGACGAAGACCGCGTCGCGCTGCTTGCGTGCCTCTTCCGCGAGGATCCGGAGCTAGGTGACCCGCGGTTGCCGCCCGTAATCCTGATCGAGACGTCGGACGGGAAGCTAATCCTCGCCGATGGGTTTCATCGGGTGGAGGCGGCCAGGCGCGGCGGGCTTGACTTCATCCAGGCGACCACCCGGCCCGGCACCAACCGCGACGCCATCTTGGCGAGCATCATGGAGAACTCCACGCACGGATTGCCACTTACCCTGGCCGAGCGGCGGCGCGCGGCCGGACGCATGCTCGCCGATCCCGAGTGGGGCAAGGAAAGCGATCGCGAGCTAGGCCGCCGCTGCGGCCTCGACAATAAGACGGTTGCCAAACTGCGCGCAGAGGAGGTGCCAGCAACCCTTGATAGGCCGCGGACAGTGCGTCGTGCAGGACAAGCCTATCAGATGAAGGTGTCACCGACCGGTGAATTCCTTTCAGGCGCAATGATAGCCGGAAGGCCAACGCCGGGTGCGGGTTCGGTCGAGACGACATCTGAGGAAATTCCTCAGATGGGCGGCGGCTTGAAACGGCGGCGCCGCGGAAAATCAAAACCCAAACCGGCGTCGGCCAAATCGAATAGTCTCGGCGCTCGATCCACAGCCTCAATTAGGGACAGCCGAAACCTCGACCAGTTCGGCAGCCTCTGTGATCAATGGGACGCGGCCCTGGCGCAGCTAGTTAGCTTTGCCAACCTGCTCGAGACGGCCGAGCCGCTGGTCCGCAAACAGTTCCTGAAGGAGCAGCCGCTCGCCGCCGAAATCTCGGCAATTATTCGAGATCGACCGGCAAGTGCTGAACGAGTCCGTGAGCCGGCGGCAGCTGGCTCCGCCGAGACATGAACGTGGCGCGAGTCGGAGAGCGCAGCTCTCGAACAAAGCGCGGTCAGCAGACCGCCAGTGGATGGGCCTGTGAACAACAAGTGCGCCCATGACATTCGAACGGAGCACTGCTCCGGGAAGCCGCATGAGCGCTGAATTTTCGAAATCGGGACCCCGAGCCCGCCGCTGGCGCGCTCCCGTCCCGTTCGGCCGGGCATGGACCCGGCCGTTTCCCCCGCCGGGTTTATCGGGAATGACGACGTTGGGCCCGGACGGAAGAAGCCGACACAAGGGCGCGAGCAGGTCGGAAACTGGGTGCTGAATGCCGCGGCAGTGCTCGCCGGGCCTCACGGCCTTGAAAGCGCGGCAACGGGCGAAGCGAGGGCTCGTCTCAAGGGACAGGCTCTAGGCGTCGCTGAGCTCGTAGGTGTCCCCCGCGCCGCACTCGGCAGCGGGTGGGCGTGCTACGAGCTCGCTCGGGTCTGAACTCAGGGACAGGATGAGAGGATGCAGATGACAAGACAACGGGAACGGCCAAAAACGGTCGGCGCAAATTCCGGAACAACAGTCACGGAATCGACAATGCGAAGTCAGCAGGCCATGGGTACGGCGATGGGCAAGTGGAAGGATCGGGACGAGACACGGCGGCTCGCAGATGCGGCGATCGACAAACTTCTGGCGGCGGGCGCGCCGATCCCGCGCGACGTGATGGTACTCTCGGCGAAACGGTGGCCCGTGAAATTAATTCGGCTGCACGCGATTCACTGCGATCTAGCGTGCATGGTAAAGAGCCTTCCGCGTGGGGTAATTCGTCCTGCTGCGGAAATGAGCCGGAAAGTAGATCGCGCATCGCGAGGTCGGCTGGACAGCGAAGCGGCACGAGCGGCATCGGCTCCAGCGACTACACAGGCACCAGAACTGCGCAAGCGCACGAAAGCAGACCGGTGAACGCCTTCAAGGGAAAATCTCATGGCAGGGAAGAGCTGCCCGAAATCGGGAGCTACGCGTGACGCACCGAAAGCGACGCGAGAATACATCTGTCAGATGCGAGATTACGCCCCCATGAATAGCGACCCCACCCGCCGCGAACTGGCGGGTACGGGCCCGCTTCAAGTGGCCGAGAGGCGCGCCAGCAGATCCAGGGTGTACAGGATCGATCAAACCACGGGCAAGATAGCTGTTGAGATCGATCCTGCAGCTCTATGCGACATCTTCGGGGTCGCCGACCCAGATGTGGCCACGCGGCTCTTGTCCCAACTTGTCGGCGTCTTGCAACCGGACTCCGGCAAACCCGTGGACGCCGCAGTCGTCAACCAGGCGCTCGCCATGGTCGAAGGCATCGGGCCCAACGACATGCTCGAGGCCACGACGGCGACCCTGCTTGTCTGCGTTCACCACGCGGCACTCGATGCTATGCGTCGTGCGATGCACCCGGACCAGACGCCCGGGGGACGTGCGCTCTACCTATCGCTGGCGCTAAAGGCGACGTCTCGCTTCGCTCAACTCCTCGAGGCGCACAATCACGGCCGGGGCAAAGGCGTGACACAGCAGATCATCGTCAAGCACGTGTCCGTAGAGCCCGGCGGCCAGGCCGTCGTCGGCTCCGTCAAGGTCGACAGGGGGAGGGGGTGATGCGAAATCGAGGCACCAATCCCGCAGACCGGTCGCCGGCGACCTTCGCCAAAGATCCAAGGAGACAGGCAGATGACCGAAAAGAGGAACCCTTTCGCCACGATGACACGATGCGGCGCGAAGACCCGCGGCGGGAAGCCCTGCCAGCGGATCGGGAACAAGCGGAACGGCAGGTGCAAGCTGCACGGCGGCCGCGCCGGCGCGCCCTCGGGGCAGCGGAACGGGGCCTGGCGGCACGGCGGGAGGGCCAAGGAGGCGAAGGCTCAGCGCAAAGCGATCCGAGCCTTGCTGCGCGAGGCGACGCAGCTGCTGCGGAGGGACAAGTGAAGGACCGCCACCTGTACGTCGACGCCACCCTCGGTCAACCTCCTGCGGGGCCGCCGCCGGTGTTGAACGAGGCCGAGCGCACTGAGATCGAGGCCCGGCACCGGGAACACCGCGAACATTTGGATCGTGTTTACGACCAGCTCCTGTTGGACGCTCAGGCCTGCGGCCGAGCGATGCAGTTCTCACCCGGGCTGGACAGTCCGGCGGAGTGGCAGGACATTGCCTCGAGGTCGCTGGATGACTACCGCAGTGGGCGAGCGTTAATGGACCACCTCGGCGCAGCCCGGCTGTTGGACCCCGCGACGACGGGAATGCTGCTTGCAATCCGGCGCGGGTTGATTGAGGAGAACAACGCCACGTCGATCGCGCAATACGTGCTGATCGACATGGCGGTCATCGCCTTTGCCAATGCCATGCGGCTCCAGTCGATCGTCGGCAACACCTCGCTGATCATCGAGGGCGAGTTGTTCGGGCAGCCGACGCTGCGGGCGAAGTGGGAAAACGTGTACGGCGCCAGACCTCCAGAAATCAAAGGTCTCGCCGTCGATGAGCATGTAGCCAAGCTCCGCGACAGCATTCTCCCACTCGTCGAGACATTCCACAGAATGGGGCGAGACAGCATGGAGGCGCTTGGTCGAATGCGACAGGTGCCCTCGGTCAAGGTTGAACAGGCCGAGGCCGTCACAATTGTGTTGGCCATTCCTGAGATGGGCGCGGTTGCTGGCCTGCGCAGCACCGACCCGGCGTCACTACATCTCAAAGACAACTCTAATGACGGCTAGCTTACATGCGCGCACCCGCAGTGCTGTCCCGGTCTATATCGGCTAACAGTCGGTTGATGTCCTCGGAATCCGACCCTGACTCCTTGGCGGACGTTCAAGTCTCAGGATCCGGTTCCGGCCTCACGACGGGCGCACGGACCATAGTATTGCACCGGCCCTTTCGTCTATGAGTACCGTGACCTAATAGCAAAACAGCTGAATCGAGAATCCCTTTGCAAGGGACGCTGCGTCAGCGGTTTGCAGTTGTGTCGTTGACGGTTGAGTAACATACGCGACATGAGCACGCGCGAGAAACGCGATCACGTCGCTTCCCTTCACAGCAAAGTTCACGTTTTGTGGAATGTCCCCGAAGATTTTGGCAACCTTTCCCACGTCCAGCTTCGCAACAACTACGCCGATAACGCTCCCGCTCGCGTCGAGGAGCGGCCCACCAGAATTGCCTGCCTGAACTGGCGCGGTAATCTGGAACTCATGGGGGTCGTTTCCCAGTCCGAGAGTTGCGCTCAATATACCGAGTGTGACATTGCCCTCGGTAGAGAGCACCCCGGGCAATGGAAAGCCGAATGCGATCACCGTCTCGCCGATGCGTGGGGGAGCGCCGGCGCGGAATTTCGCAATGTCAGTCCGCGGGATGAGATCGTCGAAAGTGAGCGGATCGCCTGCTTGGGGAGGCGCAAACTTTAGCAGCGCAAGATCGAGAGAATCGTCACTTTGTATGACGGTTAGGGCGGAGCCAGACGGAGTTGTTATCCGAGTACAGCCATCAACGACATGGGCGTTGGTCACTATGTAGGACTCGGTCGTGACAAAGAAGCCGGAGCCTGCCCTGGTCGGTATGGCCAGCGATGCGCTTCCTTTGTTGTTTGGTCTCCTTGCACCGTGTGCGGAATGGCCCAAGCGTATCTCTTCTTCGACCAACGCCAAGTTCCGTCCGGCCGTTTTTTGCATCTGCATCTCCTCATCGGTCAAGGTTCCAATCGCGAGCGCCGAGCGATAGGACTTTCGAGCTTCTTCAAGCCGACCAAGATGGAAGAGTGCGTTTCCCCTGAACACGTGACAATCTATCGACTGCGGTGCGCGTGCAATGCAACGATCCGCCACAGCGACCGCCTCGCTGTCTCGACCGAGCTGGACAAGCGCCGCTTCAATGCTCGCTACCGTGCCTATCCATTCACCGTCTGTTAAATAGAAACCGCAGTGGGACAGGATCGTGCGTGATAGCGCTAATACGCCTGACCAGTCACCCCGCCGATGGGCATCACCGGAGGCTAATATAAGCTGGTCACACTGTGAGTCCGTGGGCGCGTTGGCGTTCGCGATGACAGACGGCGCAACAAAGAACGCGGCAAGCACCAGTAGCCCGGCCGCCGCCAAACTCCGGGGGTGAATTTCCTTCGATAAAGCCGCGCGCGATACTCGTTCCAGTCCCTTTGTACGCGCCCCCGTTTTGGGGGTCTCAGATCCTGTGGTCGCGAGATAGTGGGGGCGGAATTGGTGTCACTGGGAGCATCTGCGCAGTGGACCATTCGCCGCATGTGCTTCCCTTTGTTCCAACGATTCGGTTGGGCGCCGGACTTCGTCACATCGCGCAGCCGCCTAGACGTGCGCCAAAAGCAGAACGATACGATGCCCTGTCGGGATACGCAATGTACATAGACGCTGTGGGGTCCATCGGGAACATCCTGTTCCAATGGACCTTTTCGCCAAGCGCCTTCGAGAGCGCGCTCGTCAGCTGGAACTATCTGATGCCGAGGTAGCCCGCCGCGCGGGCCTGGCGGAGCGTCGGTACGGGCATTACGTGCGTGGTCTGCGCGAGCCAGATTTCGCTACCCTGCTTCGGATTTGCGCAGTCCTGGATGCCACTCCGAACGATCTCCTGGTCGCGGACAACGGGCGCCGCCCGACCGATCACGATCGCTGGCTTTCTCGGCTCGTTGCGGCGGGGCGCAAGCTTGATCTTACAGACCTGAAATTAGCCGTCCGGCAGACCGAGGCGCTGATTGAGCACCGAAAAGCAGAGCGAAGATAGCTTTGATACCGACGGAAGCGCGGCGCCAACTGATGGGGAAACTCCCGATTCCCACCCAGTTCAAGGTTTCTGCGCCTTCCGCGGGCCGCCTCCCGCTGGGCCGCGGCGAGACCGATATGGAAGCGCGCTCGCCGCGAGATTTCCCCACAAGTGGCGGGCGTCTTAGCCGCCGGTTGCACGCGCTGGCCGCAAGCGCATCGGTGCCAGCCGGTGTTGGCGTGCAGTGAGTACAAGTCTGAAGCTGGCGGCACAGAGCTACGGATGAGGGGCCGCCGAGCCCGTGCCACTGCCGCTCCGCCGTCGTCTGTCATGAGTCAGGTCGGACGTTATCGACCGTCCGGGCGGTCCGACCATCGCAAAATTGTGCCCGCCCGCGGCGGCGCCCTCGAGCCGCGCCTGGCGGTTTCCCGGGCCTTGTCCTGAAGCGGGCTTCCGGGGGTGTCTCAGTTCGAATTAGGGACGCGGATAAGCGTGGGTCAGCGCAGCGATGCTCACGCGGACAGCAGAACCGCCACGCCGGCGACTGTCGTTACCACACCAGCGACGCGCCTGAGCTCGAGCCGTGTCCCCCTGAAAAAGATCGTGGTCAGCACAAGAGTGAAGAGCGGGTAGGTCGCAACTAGCGGTGAGACTGGCGTTACTGGTCCATGTTGGAGCGCAACGTAAAGCGCCAACACCGCGCAGCCGTTGCAAAGCCCAACGCTGCTGAACCACAGAAAGCCTCTTCCGGGGCGGTCTGACGATCTCTCCTTTTCGCGCAAGAGCGCGGCGCCCGCGACAACGAGACTCGACACCGTATAGCCGATGAGCGCTGCCGCGAACGGGCTAGGCCATAATGCGAGGCCGAACTTGGCAATAGGCTGGGTTGCACCGCGAATGGCTGCGGCGGCGAGCGGAAGCGCCATGACCCAAACCGACCATCGGCCGCCGCTCCAGCGTCGATCGACCGACAGGAGCACTACTCCCGCAAAAATAACGGCCATGCCGACTGCGTGTAGCGGGCGCGGGACGTCACCGAATAAAAGCGCTGCGAGCCCAATGGCGAAGAGCGGCGTCAAATTACCGAGCGCGCCGGTGACGCTCGGCCCCATTCTCCTATTCGCCTCAAAGGTCAGGAGCGTCACGCCCGCCGGAAAGAAAAGCCCCACCGCGAGAAAGATTGCGACGGCATAGCGATTCCCACCGCCCCCGCCAAGCATAAAAGGCGCTAGCACCCAAAGGAGCGCGGTCGATGTCGGAATACTCACCAAGGCGCCCCGACGCGGTGATAGGTGTTGCAAGCCGAACTGGGTGAGCACGAGTGCTAGGCCGAAGAACCACGATGCTGCAAGCGCCAGCGCCACCGGATCTTCGACTAAGAATCGTTGAAATCGATAGAGGTCTATCATCACTCGCTGAAATCGATCGCTCTGTCCCTGCTAAAGATAACCACTCGATTAGCACTCGACCGTGCGCTGACCTCTGCGCGCGTCAACCACATGGGTCCGTCCGAGACAGCGGAGCGGTTCCCTCGTTCGCGTGGCCGGCGTCACAATGAGTTGGTCATATCTGGACGGCTCCTGCGGTGCAAGGGCGAAAAATCGGTGATGCGGTTCGGTCTGGTGCAGTCATGTCTACGGCCTGTCGGTGCGGTGCCGCTGGCCTTGATGAAGTCCGCGGACCGGATCTCAATCAAAATTGCGCGCTCCGGGCGCTCTGACCCTCTGGGTTCATCCGATCCCCGGTGCGGCCGGTTCGTCATTACCGCTCAACACCCTTGCACTTCTGTGGCTGCTCTTGCGGTCTTCAACACGCCCTGGGAATTGCTCCAGACCCGCTTGGCGCCGGCGGCTCGATCACGCTCGGACTCGGCCGCGATCCCGGCGGACTGCGGCTGGACGGCACTTGCAAATAGGCGGAGGATTGGCAGCATCGCTAGGCTCATGCGATCGGCGAAGCGCCCCCTCCCCATTGGCCCAGCGTATGAAATCGGTTCGCCTGCAATACTTGGATAGGGCCAATACCACCGCTACTGATCGTGGCGTCAGGCGCAATGGCAAGTATTCCAGCGCGAGTCTCCTCATCTTCGAGCGCCTGCTCGAGCATTTTATGATCGGTCCATGCGAGTCGTCCGGATTCAAAGCGTAAGTAGATTCGGCCGGTGTCGCGGTCGGCAAAGTTCAGAGTTGGAATCGTGTGTACGCACTGGGCTAGAAACTGCGTGTTGTTTGCCGCCACCATCGTTTCGCGGTCCCGATAGACCTTTTCGGGAGCGTTGGCGCTGACGTCGATCTTGCGGTACCGATCGACGTCGAGCATGCATTTGACGTCGAGGATGTTCATCTCGTTGTTCCAGCCGAAGGCGACGGTTCGTGGCCGGTCTCCTGACGGCACGCTGTTATCAAGGAATTCGTAATACACGAATTTGTCAGGACGCAGCGCCCAGGTGAAGAACAGCTTCGGCATGCCCCTGTAGGCTTCGATATTGTGCGCGAGCAAGTCGTCGACCGCCTTGTAGCGCCCCACTTCCAAACCGCGCTTCCACGCCCGCTCGACGGTCTCGTGCGGTGGCGTGATCATGAAGAACATGTAGATCAACCCGCCAAAGCGCGTGAGCAAATTGCTGCCTGCCTCGTCCGAATTCGGCGCGAAGCTGTCGAACCGGAATCGGTCGATGAGGAGATGGGAGATCCCGCCGCCCGCGGCCTTGTGCGCCATGTAACGGTCGAGCTTCTGGTCGATGATTGCGAGCTCGCGTCCGGTGAATGCCCCGGCATACTTGTAAGAGTCGCCGAGCGAGGCGTAATCGAGTAAGTATTTGCGCCAAATATCGGGACTGATGATTGCGAAATCGCTCCAGTGCACTTCGAGTTCAGCGGCCAGCTTTCTTTGCAGGGGACGCATCGTGCTCTTGCCGGAGGCCGACGCTCCTTTGGTGTTCATGACTACGGGGCGCTTCTGCGCGGGAAGCAGACGGTAGTTTTCTCGCTCGCAGGCCTTGTGCATATACGGCTCGATGAGTCGGCCGATCGCCGTGCTGCCATACTCGTTGCAGGCAAGATCGGTGGCGAGCGACGCGAGCAGCGACTTGTCGCCCCAGACGCGGCCGTGCTTGGCGCGGACCGCCGACACGACTCTAGCCAGCGATCGATAGGCGGCGTTGCGCAATGGGTCATCACTCGACTCAGTTCTTGCCGTCCACTGCCGCAGCCCTTGCTCCTCGCGCTCCCATTCTTCTTTGCCGCTCGGCGTCGCCTCCTTGCGTTCTGGGAATAGACGGAGAAAACCAAACCATCCACGGCTTTGTGGTCCTCTCAGGATCGCCGCGCTCCGCGGGGCTGGCGAGAGCGCGGCCGAAAGCTCCGCATCGATCAGGGTCGAGAGCGCTCGCTTGAGCGAGTCGTACGCCGCGACGATCTCGTGCATGTGAGGCTCGACATACTCGGTAAGGATCGTATGCGTCATCCGGCGAAAGTTGATGCCAAGGTCATCGACTCTGGCGGCCTCTGGGTCGGGCACCGAGAAATTAGCGGTCACGCGAATCAGCAGCTCATGCACCACGAGCCGTCTGGGCCGGAATATCACGAGGTCTTCCAGCGGAAGCCCCGTGAGATCGCGAAGCTCCACGGCGTGCTCGACACTGGTAAACACGTTCTCCGGCCTGAAGATTGTCGAGAGCGGAACGAGGCGTGACGGCAACTCGGAATGAAT
>WNFH01000113.1_pt1 | contig 41446 bp, 31 predicted proteins | sample 5400411 | NCBI WGS metagenome assembly WNFH01 (sample SAMN13153347, study PRJNA577476) | soil metagenome | isolation source: 200 cm saprolite under Douglas fir tree site 2 hole 3 | place: USA:California | collected 2015-04-18 | reverse complement strand
CGGGGGCGGGAACACTCTTCACATTCCGTTTTCCCAGCAATTCAACCGCCGCCTGATTCAGCCTGGTTCGCAATTGCGAACGCTGATTTGCCTGCGTGATATATCGAACGGAAAGTTCAATCCCGCCCAGTACCGGCCTCAGATTGATGGATGGGTCCGCGCTGAACGCACCGATATCGCGGCTTCCGGCAGCGTTGCGCAATTCCAGCGCCGCCTCTTTTGCGGTTGCTTGCGTGGCTTCGACGACGCACTTCTGAATTGCGTCGATCATTGGATAGGGATCTTCACCCGTCGGCAGCACCACTTGCAGTTCGTCCCATAGCCACTGCCCGGAAGTGGAAAAATTAAAGTAGTGTCCCTCGATGGCGTAGCTGTTCGTAAACGTCACCCGCCGCCCCGTCGGGTGGCCTGAATCCGTCCAGTTTCCTGTCTCCAGCAGCACCGTGTGGAACAAACCGATCTCGATCACTTCTCCCGTCACGCCATTAATTTCCACCCAGTCTCCCAGCCGGATTCCGTTTTTTCGCATCAGCACGAACCAGCCCAAGAAGCCCACGATGAAATCTTTCAACGCCACGGTGAGTCCAGCTCCCGCAAGTCCCAGGAACGTGCCCAACTGACTCGGCGGGCCAAAAATCACCAGTAGGATCAGCAGCACCGCTACCACTTGTACCGTCAAGCGCGCGGTAGCTTTCAAGGTTTGCACCTGCCGTTGATCCAGGTGCGTTTTGCCAAGCAATTTTTCCAGCCAGGTGTTAAAAAACAATCCGACCAACGCAATCCCCAGCACAATCACGATGCCGATCAGCATGCGCTGCAGCACCGGGCGTTGCCTTTCCCCTACCAGGTCTATCCACTCGCCGTAGGTTTGTGACAACTCCTTCTCGTTATCGATTCTCTTGTCCAGGTTGGTCAGGTTTCGCTGGTCCGCGGTGATTGCCTTGGTTGTTGCCAGCACGGCCTTGGAGTCGGCGGCACTGCGCGTCTTGCGCAGGTTCTCCGTCACCGCTGTGGCAGCGGATTGTCCCGGCGACGCGCCATTCACCGCATCCGCCATCTTCGAGTGTGCCGCCAAGTCCGGCGAATTGAATTTTTCCGCGTCCACCTGCGCCGACAGCGCGTTGTGTTGCTCCGCCAGCGATGCAGCCAGACTGTCGGCTTCCGCTTTTCCGGCCAGCAATAATTTTTTCTTGCTGTTCAGCGCCAGCCACTGTTGCACGCGATGCACGACTCCCAGTTGTTCCGGCCCTGCGGTCGGAAATTTCGTTCCATCGTTGACCTGAGCTTTGTCCGCGGCCTCGTGCTGCTCCTTCATTTTTTCGATGCGGTCGTGAACGTTTCCGCCGGCGTCGCTCAAATCGCGCTTGGCATCGTCCACATCGTTCGTCGCCACGTCCAGGCTGGCCCTGGCCAGGTCCAATTGATCCTGCAAGGCATCCTTTTTAGATGCACTGGCCTTGGCAATTTCCGCCGTGAGTTGGTCGACCTGCGCCTGCAGCGCCTGCTGTAAGTTCTGCGCCTTGCGCAGCCGCGCCTGCATCTCTTTGGCCTCCGCGGAAAGTTCCGGCGGGTGCGCTTCCGCATCCTGCAGCGCAATGTTGAAAGATAAATCCAGCTCCCAATCGCTCAGCCGCAATGCTTCCTTGGCCAGCTTTTGCTCTTCCGGCGTATCCGCCAGTTGCGCCAATTGCTGCGCCGTCTTCACCGGCGTCTGATCTACCAACGCGACTTCCGCCGCGGCCGCCTTTTTTTTCGCGGACACCGCCGAGGGACGCCCGAGAACAAAAATCCCATAACCTGCTGCCGCCAGCGCCACCACCAACCCACCCGCTGCCATCTTCTGCGCAATACGCATATCTTCCTTTCGGCTGAACGTTCATTCTATTACGATCATTTTCTGCGTGCTTTGCCAATATTGAAACCAGTTTGTGGGAGAACGAACTGCCCGGAAAAACAGAAACGCCCCCGTTTCCGGAGGCGTTTCCGTTTTCCAATTTCACTTTCTATTTTCTTATAAGTAATCTCGCGATGGCCCTTCCAGAAACGCGCGCAACTTGCGCGAACGCGATGGATGGCGTAGCTTGCGCAGCGCTTTGGCTTCAATCTGCCGTATACGTTCGCGCGTGACCGCGAACGACTGGCCAACTTCCTCGAGCGTATGCTCACTCCCATCGTCCAGCCCAAAACGCATTTTGATGACTTTTTCCTCGCGCGGCGTCAGCGTCTTCAACACCGATGAAGTTTGTTCCTTCAAATTGAGGTTAATCACCGCATCGGAAGGCGAAACTACAGCCTTGTCTTCGATGAAGTCGCCCAGGTGGGAGTCCTCTTCCTCGCCAATCGGCGTCTCAAGGGAGATCGGCTCCTGCGCAATCTTCAAAATCTTGCGCACCTTGGATACGGGTATATCCATACGCTTGGCAATCTCTTCGCTAGTCGGTTCCCGTCCCAGTTCCTGCACTAGCTGCCGGCTGGTGCGCACCAGCTTGTTGATCGTCTCGATCATGTGTACGGGAATGCGGATGGTGCGTGCCTGGTCAGCAATCGCGCGTGTGATTGCCTGACGAATCCACCAAGTCGCATACGTGGAAAACTTGTATCCACGGCGCCATTCGAACTTGTCTACCGCTTTCATCAACCCGATGTTGCCTTCCTGAATTAAATCCAGGAACTGCAATCCGCGGTTGGTATATTTTTTCGCAATCGAAACCACCAATCGCAGGTTAGCCTCGATCAATTCTTTCTTGGCTTGTTCCGCTTCCGCTTCGCCGCGATGAATAAACGTCAGCGTGCGCTTCAGCTCCGTCAATCCGACTTCGCTAGCGTCTTCGATGTCTTTCAGTTCCGAGCGCCGCGTGCGCAATTCCTTGCGCGCTTCGGCCGCTACATCGCCTTTCGCCACATCGGCGCGCCGCTCCAGCCGCCCCGCTTCGCGTTCCAGCGACTGCAGCCGTTCGACCGTTCCGCGCATCTTGTCGATCAGCCGCTTCTTTTCAAATGGGTTAAAATCGATCCCGCGAATTTCCAGCGAAATTCCCACGCGCGTACGCGCAACATCCCACTTCGCCCGAATGTACGTGCGTTTTTTCGCTTTCGGCGTCTTGTCCAGCTTCACAGCCTGCTTCAGCGCCGTGTCGTATAGTTTCGCGATCTTTTCGATGTACTTGAGCGTCTGCTTGGTCTTGTTGGCGATTTTTTCTTCGGTCAGCTCTTCATCGTCAAACTGCACGATTTCTTTGATCGACCGCGCACCCTTGCGCAAATCCTCGCCGACTGCGATCAGCTCTTTAATAACAATCGGCGAACGCGTGATCGACTTCATCACCACTAGTTGCCCGCGCTCAATGCGCTTGGCAATCGTCACTTCGCCTTCGCGCGTCAACAGCGGCACTGTTCCCATCTCGCGCAAATACATGCGCACGGGATCGTTAGTCTTTTCCATCGAACCTGGAGTCAAATCCAGGTCACTGCCACCTTCCTCCGCGTGCGCATCATCCTTCACCGCGCCGTCGCGCTCCGTTTGTTCGACGGACAACTCCACCGCGCGCGCCGCTTTGGCCGCTGCCTGATCCTCGTAAATTTCGATACCATTCCGCTCGAAGGTCGTCAGCAGATCGTCAATCTCTTCCGAGGAATGTACTTCGGCGGGAAGCGAATCGTTCACTTCGTCATAAAGCAGGTAGCCGCGCTCTTTGCCAACCGTAATCAGCGCGCGTACTGCTTCGTATTTTTCTTCAAGACCTTGCGCCACAAACTCCTCCAGCAATCTACGGGCATCCCGAAAGCGTTCCGGTCAGCTTTCGTGCTCTCCGCGGGCGTCGCGGACATTTTAACTGCGACCGCAGAACGGTCAACTCAAGTCTGGCCGCGAAGCCGGCCAATAATCTCGTTATCAGACACGTTGGGCGGGACGCGCAAACGCACGTTCGGAGACTCAGCCCCTGCTCACTAATCAATTTTTTGTGAAGCTCGCTGCGCCGCGCCGCTGTTTTTCGCTCGCCCACTTGATCCAAAGCGCTGCCCGTTTCGCACCTTGAGGGGCCGATCCCCGCCGCTAACTACATAAGTATAGATGCAGTTAGCCCGAAAACCGTTACCCGAAAAACCCTCTTACGCTACATGGATAACTCCCGCCTCGTCAATATTTTACTTCCGGATTCCCGCGAATTGCCAACCCGCTCAGTCCGCCGACGCCAGCCGCCGCATCAGCTCCTGTTTCCGCGTCAACAACTCGGTCATCGCCGCCCCCTTGGGATTCGCCTCGATTCCCCTTTGCACATCTGTCAACTCGCGCTCGATTTGCTTCCGCGCCAGTGTGTCCAGGCAGCTCTGTGCTTCTTCCCACGCCGGATCTTGCGCATCCTCGAATAAGATTTCAAAAAACAGCCGCCGCTCGCGATCCGCCAGCTGTGCGCCGACTTCAGCCGCATGAAACGGCTCGCCAGAAAGAGTCGCTCCGATCAGCACCGCAAAAATCTTCTCCGTTTCCAGTCCCATATATTGCTGTGAAGTTTGCAAATGCTGCGCCAGCTCTCTCCGGAATCCGTCCGCCTCCGCCAGCATCCGAATCAACCTCCGCTCTGCCGGCAGCGCTGATTGCCGCACCAGCTCCGGCCGCAGTTTCACTTCGCTCCGCCGCTCGGTCGCCGCCTTGCTCAACGCCGCTCGCAGTACCGGCTCGTCCAGCCGTAACTGCTGCGCAATCCGCGTGGCCCACTCTGACCGCAAAATGCTGTTGGGAATTTTCTGCACATACGGCAAAAGAAAATTCACCGCGCGCTTCTTCCCCTCGCCCGTCGTCAAATCCATCTGACTCGCACGCCGGATCAAATAATCCACGTAAGGCGGCGCTTCCTTCACCTGCTTGATGTACGCGTCCGCACCTTTTTCTCGAATGTACAAGTCCGGATCAGCCTTCTTGTCTCCAACCGGTGGCAGAGCCAGCACTCGCACCTCAAAATCCTGCTCCAGCAGCGCTACCAGTGATCGCTCCGTAGCCGCTTGCCCTGCAACATCCGGGTCGTAATTTACGATTACGCGTTTCGTAAATCGCCCCAACAATTTAATTTGTGATTCCGCCAACGCCGTGCCGCAACTCGCCACCACATTGCTGATTCCTGCGCGCGCCACCGCAATCGCGTCCATGTAGCCTTCCACCAGCACGGCAAAGTCTGCCCGCCGTAGCGCGTCCTTTGCGCGGTCCAGGTGATACAGCACATTGCTCTTCGAATAAATCGGTGTCTCCGGCGAATTCAGATATTTCGGCTGGTCATCGCCCAGCGCCCGTGCGCCAAACGCCACAATCTTTGCGCTCTCATTCGCGATCGGAAAAGTTATCCGCCGCCGAAACCGATCAAAGTGCCGCCCGCTCTGATCCCGCGAAATCAGTCCAGATTCCACCAGAGTTTTCTCCGGATACTTGCCACGAAAATGCCGCAGCATCAAATCGCCACCGCTCGGCGCATAGCCAATCCCAAACCGCTCGACCGTGTCCTTATCCAGGCCGCGATCTTCCAAGTACGCCCGCGCGGCCTTTCCCTCCAGCGTCCCTTCCAGTTGCTTCACAAAAAATGTCTGCGCCTCGCGATGAATTTCCACCAACACCGCGCGCAATTGATTTTCCCTGCGCTCTTCCGGCGAACGCTCTTTCGCCCGCGGCAGCGCGATCCCGCATTTCTCGGCGACGATTCGAATCGCTTCCGGAAAAGCGCACTTCTCCATCTCCATCACAAACTTGAAAACGTCGCCGCCCTGTCCGCACCCGAAGCAGTGATAAATCTGCTTCGTCGGATGCACGTTGAACGACGGCGTCTTCTCCGCATGAAACGGGCACAGTCCGCGGAAATTCTGCCCAGCCTTTTTCAGCGCAACGTATTCCCCGATGACCCGGACAATATCCGCCTGCTGCTTCACCTTCTCCGCAAATGATCCCGCTTCCGCCATAATCAGTTCCGTAAATCTACGATGGTGATCGCCTTTCCGCCGCGTTCTTCGGCTTCTGTTGCATGACTTGCGACCAGCGGATGCGTTCGAAGAAAGTCGCCCAATCCTTTTCGCAACGCTCCGGTTCCATGTCCATGAATAATTCGCACGCTTGGCAAATGTGCCATCGCAGCATCATCCAAAAATTTATCCACCTGCTCCGTAGCCTGCTCCACTGTCTGCCCAATCACATTAATTTCGTTCGCCGCACCAAATCGCGATGGAGAGCTCACCGAACCGCTTGCCACTCCTGAACTCGCAATCTTTCCGCCAGGCACAGACTCCACGCCAACAATCTCCTCCGCCGCAATCTTCATCCGCAATGGCCCCGCTGCAATCTCCGCATTGCGCCCATCCAACCGCCGCAAAATCACCGGCTTCGAAAACCCCCGCACGCGAATCTTCGCGCCTGGCTGCAGCAACTCCGCGTTCACCGGCCCCGCATCGCGCGCAGCAATTCCCAAACCCGCCTGCGATTCAGAAATTGTCTGCACCACTGCCGCGTTCAGCTCTTCCCTCGCCGAACTCCGCACCTCACTCAATTTCCTCCGCGAAGTCTTCTCAATCTGCCCGCGCAACTCGCGCTCTTTCACGGCTTCCACCACACGCGCCACATTTTCTTCAAAGCGCTTCTGCATCTCCGCAAACTGCGCTTCCAGCTCCGCAATGCGCTTCTGCTGCCGTCCCGCCCACTCCGTCCGCAGTTTCGCGCGCTCTTCTTCCAACGCATGCCGCTCTTCCACCATCTGCTTTTGCATACGATCCAGCTCTTCGCGGCTGCGATGCAAATACGCAATCAAATCCGCTGCTTCGCGCGATTCCGGTGAAAGCAGCGCACGCGCGCGCTCAATAATTTCTTCCGACAATCCCAGGCGTCGCGCAATCGCAATTCCGCTTGATCCTCCCGGCACTCCAACCATCAATCGATACGTCGGCCGCAAATTCACATCGTCAAATTCCACTGCGCCATTCAACACGCCCCCTGCAGTCGAAGCATACGCCTTCAACCGGTCGTGGTGCGTCGTCGCCAGCACCAGACATCCCTTCGCGCGAAATTCTTCCAGCAACGCCACTGCCAGCGCCGCCCCTTCTTCCGGCGCCGTTCCCGTTCCCATTTCATCCACCAGCAGCAATGATTCCGCCGTCGCCGTCGCCAGAATCGATTTCAGATTCAGCATGTGCGCCGAAAACGTGGATAAATCCGCAGCGATCGACTGCTCATCTCCGATATCCACCAGCACGTGATCGAACAGCGGCAGCACCGCACGCTGCGCCGCCACCGGGATTCCCGATTGCGCCGCCAGCACCGCCAATCCCGTAGTTTTCAGCGCGACGGTTTTCCCGCCAGTGTTTGGCCCGCTGATCACCAATAATCTCTCTTCGCGATTCAACGAAAGATTCATCGCCACAATCGCGCGGTTCTCGTGCCTTAACTTATCTTCCAGCATCGGATGCCGCGCCGCTTCCAGCCGCAACTCACCGTTTTCAGAAAACTCCGGCAACGCCGCATCAAAATCCCGCGCAAATCTTGCTCGGGCAAAGCCTCCATCCAGCAGCGCAATCGTTTCCGCCGCCGCAACCAGCGCCGGCCGCACGGCCTGCAAACGTTCTGTTAATTCCCGCAGCACACGCAAAATCTCCGCCGCTTCATCTTCCGAAAGCTGCACCAGCTGGTTATTCGGCTCGACGGTTTCGAAGGGCTCCAAAAATACGGTCTGCCCGGTTCCGCTCGCTCCGTGCACCACTCCCGGCGTGCTCCGCCGCGTCTCCGCGCGCACCGGAATCACATACCGCTCGTTCCGCAGCGTGACGTAGTCTTCCCCGGCCTCAGCGTTCCGCGAACGCAAAATCTGCCTCAGCGTTTTCTGAATCGCCTCGCGCGTCTGCACCATGTTCACGCGAATCCGCCGCAAAATCGGCGACGCGTCATCGCTGATATCTCCGTTCGGCAGCACGCTCCGCCGAATCGTAGCCAGCACCTCGCGAAAATCCCCCACTCCCGCCGCAGCCGCGGTCAACAACGGAAATTTCGCCGCCTCTTCGCGAAATTGCCCGCGCAACCACGCGGAAGTTTCCAGCAGCGAAGCCGCATCCAGAAATTCCGCCGGCTCCAGCGCCACTCCGATTCCTGAAATTTTCTCCAACCAGCTCTCCGGATCAGCCAGCCCGCCAAATCCCAATTCATTTCCGCTTCGTAGCCATTCCCGCGCTTCGCGAATCAACGCAAACTGTCCGCGCAAAAACTCCGCATCCCGCGAAAACACCAGCTGCTCCACCGCACGCCGCCCCGGCGCACACGTCGTCCGTTGCCGCAGCAATTTCCGCAGCTTGTCAAACTCCAAAACCTCTTCCGTGCTTCGACTCATTCTGCTCTTGCCTTATTCCTGCCTTGTGCAGCAGCGGCTTTACGCCGCTGTCCTTCCCTTGGCATTTTCTTTTTTCTATATTCCTTCCCGCCGCTTCTCACTGCGCCTTCACGCAACAAGCCGCTCCCGCCGCGTCAAACTCCTCCATCATCGCGATACTCAACGCATCCAACGCATCAGTCGCTTCATGCCCTTTCGATCCCATGTTGTTGCTCAAAAACGAAAACACCAGCCGCTTCCCGTTCGACAAATCCGCATAACCCGATCGCGTACGCACATGCTCCACCGATCCTGACTTTGCGTGCAACCTTCCATCGGCAATGCTGTTCTTCATGCGGTCTTCCAGCGTCCCATCGATTCCTGCTACTGGCAACGATGCGAAATATACTTCAAACCACGGCTGTTTCTGCGCATACAGCAGCAGCGCCACCAACGCTCGCGCGGTCACCAAATCGTGCCGCGAGAGGCCCGACCCATCCGTCTGCACAACGTCGCCCGACGGAATTCCCGCAACCGCGTAAAACGACGTCGGATAATTCGCCAGATCTTCCGGCGTCGTCCACGCTCCATCCTGCCTCGCTGCCGTCCGCAACAACATTTCCGTGTGCAGGTTCTGGCTGATTTTGTTCACCAGTTTTACCGAGTCTCCCAGCGGAATCGATCGGTGTTCTGCAAGCACCACCCGCTTCTCTCCCTCTGGCGCGCCCGGCGGCAGAGAAAGCTTCCGCACCGTTCCATCCACTTTGATGCCGCGATCTTCCAGCAGACGCTTGAGCATCGCTGCCGCGTGCAGCGCAGGCTCCTGGATCGCCAAAGTCAACTTCCGCGGATTGCTCTTCGCGGGCAGCGTCCCCAGCAGCGTCACCACGTTCGAACCAGGTTCGCGCTTGAGCGTCAGGTCAGACTTCACGCCCGCCGCCGACGTAATCACCTGGTTGTCCACCGTAAATTCGGGCGCACTCGGCACCACCACCGCATCCACGCGATCGCCGGCCTTTTCGCCAGCGGTCAACGTCAGCTGCACGGTATTGTCGTCTACCACGATTGCCGAAATCGCGGCGCCGTACTCCCACACCATGTCGTCAATTTCCCAGCCGTTCGGATAGCGTTCCCGCGGAAAATAACTTTCGTCACCAACAATGTCGCCGGAAATTTCCTTGATTCCTTTCCCGGCAATCGCATTCGCCATTTCTGCAATCACTTTTTCCGATGGCCCGTCGAATTCCTCCTTGGCCATATACGGGAACTTGCGGTTCGAAAGGTTCGGGTCTCCCCGCCCCACCAGGTAAAGCGGCCCCTCCAGTTTTCCAGCTGCATTCGGCTCGGCTGTCGCCTCAAGCGTGGTTCGAAACCGGAAGTCCGGGCTGAGCTTCGCCAGCGCCAGCGCCGTCGTAAACAATTTCATATTCGAAGCCGGCACAAAATATTTGTCGGCATTTTCCGCAAACAGCACCTGACCAGTGCCGCCATCCGCAATCAGCAATCCCCAATCGCCTTTTGCCGGCTGCCCGCTTCCCAGAATAATTCGCGCTCGTGCTGCAAAGAGGTCCACTGAAGACAGCTTCGGCGCTGCTTGTTCACCGCCGGCCTTGGCATCGTGCGTCGCGCTCGCGCAGCACTTCTCCTGGCCCTGCGGGCTGCTTGCATTGGATCGCGTAGTCTCTTGCGGCTGCCCTGCATCCTGCGCTTTACCGCTTGCCGCGAAACACAAGGCGACCACAGCACAAATCAGCCACACTCGAACGCTTCGCGCCCTGAACATAGGCTCCACTTTTCTCCTGCTGGAATATTCCCGTCAAGCCAAGTATATTCCATACGCCACGGAACACTTCCTCGAAGCGGGCAGCGGCGACAGCCGCCCACCTTCGATACTGGATTCGGGGTTCCGACAACTCGCACGATATTGCCAAACTCCCACGCCGGCGAGCGCATCAGTTGCAAAGGAGAAAGCAAAATGAAAAAGACAATGGCAACGATTCTCGGCCTGGCCTTGCTGGGTTTACCGCTCGGCGCTCAGGAGAAATCGGACAGTAAGGAAGCAGAACGCCTGGAAAATTGCGGTACCGTCCTCAAGGAAATCATGGACATTCCTGATGACATTCCGCAGGACCTCATCGACAAAGCAGAATGCATCATCGTTTATCCGTCGGTCCTGAAAGCTGCATTCGTAGTCGGCGGCAGCTACGGCCGCGGCGCCATGACCTGCCGTACTGGCGAGCATTTCACTGGTCCGTGGAGCGCTCCCACCATGATGGCTCTGGAAGGCGCAAGCGTTGGCTTCCAACTCGGCGGCCAAGCCACGGATTTTGTTCTCCTCGTAACGAACGCACGCGGCGCTCGCGCCATTCTCTCTAGCAAAGTTAAACTCGGGGCTGACGCATCCGCTGCCGCTGGCCCCAAAGGCCGCAACGCCGAAGCTTCCACCGACGTCACCTTGCGTGCTGAAGTTCTTTCTTACTCTCGCGCTCGCGGGCTCTTCGCTGGCATCTCTCTCGCAGGCTCCACCGTTCGTCCGGACAACAGCGCCAACGAAAATATCTACGGGAAGAAGCTCGACGCCAAAGACATCATCTTCAAAGGCGTGGTCCGCGTCCCGCCTTCCGGCCGAGCCCTCGTCGACTATCTGAACAAGAAAACTCCCAAGAATCTCTCTGACCCTACTTCGCTCAAATAGCTGGTCGCGTACCTAGCGCCATCTTGGAAAAAGCGTCTTCTGCCGCTTCGCGGAAGGCGCTTTTCCATTTTCGATGGCAAATTGTCCTGCGATGACTTATAGTCATTTATGAGGGGCAGTCATGATCCGCCGCTCACTTTCCAGTCTCCCCTCTCGCAAAGCCGCCATGGCATCCCGGCGCGTTCGCCGCAGCGCTGACCTTCGCGAACGCCTGTTCCGCTCCGCGCTCACTCTGTTCGGAAAAAAGGGTTATGCCGAAACCACCGTCGAGGACATTACCGAAGCTGCCGACGTCGGCAAAGGAACCTTCTTCAACTACTTCCCCACCAAGGAACACATTCTCATGGCATTTGGCGAAATGCAGCTGGGAAAGCTGGAGGCCATTGTCCACGATACGAAGCAATCTGATTTGCCCATGCAGGAAGTTCTGCGCATGCTCGTCCTTCGCATGACGGAAGAACCCATCCGCAATCCGGCGATCGTTCGCGCGCTGCTGCAGGCCAATCTTTCTTCGGTGCGTGTGCGTGGGGCCATGCTGCGTATTCACGATCGCAACCGTGCTTTGCTCGGACAACTGATCCGCCATGGCCAGGAACGCCGCGAGATTCGCACTGATTTGCCGCCGGAAGAGATTGCGCAAGTCTGGCGACAGACGATTTTTGGCACCCTGCTTTTCTGGTCGCTGGCCGGCGATGCTTCGCTCACCCAGCGCATAGAACAGTCGCTGAGCGTGTTATGGACTGGAATTGCTTTTCGTCCATCCGCGAAAGGTGCAAAGCGCAAGAAAAAAGCCGGAGACAAACAATGAAATTTAAGCCGCTCATCATCGTGACCGTCCTGATTGCAATCGTTATCGCCGCGGGAGTTTTGTTCGGCGGATGGTTCCATCATGACAACGGCTTGCAGGGTTCCGGAACCGTGGAAGCGCGCAACATCCGCGTAGGTTCCGAGGTTGGCGGACGCATCGACAAGGTTCTGGTGCGTGAAGGCGAGATCGTCACGGCCGGACAAGTGTTGATGACGTTTGACGACAAGGAACTTCTTGCTTCGCTCGCGCAATCCCGCGCTAACGCCGAAAAAGCCAAGCGCGGTTACCGCCGCGAGGATATCCAGGAAGTGCGCGCCGCGGCTCTGCAGGCCAAAGCGGATTACGAGATGCGCAAGAACGGCTATCGTAAGGAGGATATCGCTGCCGCGCAAGCCGACGTCGATCGCGCCGCCGCGGACGAGACCCGCAGCAGTCTTGATTTTCAGCGCTATGACGCGCTCGCCAAAAAAGATCTTGTTTCCAAACAGCAGCGCGATACCGCCGAAGCAAACTGGAAAATGGCAGTCGCGCAAACGGATAACGCGCAGCATAAACTCGACGAATTGCAACGTGGCTACCGTCCCGAAGAAATCGCCGGCGCGGAAGCGCGCTATCTGCAGGCCCAGGCCACTCTCGATAAATATGTGCGGGGCAACCGCCCTGAAGACATTGACGCGGCGAGAGCGGCAATGGCATACGACGAAGCGCGTTTTCGCGAACGCCAAGTTCTCGCGCCCAGTGCCGCGTCCGTGGAAGTTCTCGATGTCCGCCCCGGCGATTTGATTTCGCCCAACACGCCCGTAGCAACTTTACTCGAGCGCGATGAAATTTACGTGCGCATCTATATCCCCGAAACCGAAATTTACCGCGTACACGTCGGCCAGAAAGCCCAGATCACCGTTGATTCCGTGGGCAAGCAGGTCTTCGGCGGCGCGGTCGAACAGATCAACCAGCAAGCGGAATTTTTGCCGCGCAACGTACAGACGCGGGAAGAAAGAGTGCACCAGGTTTTCGGCGTGAAAATTCGCATCGACGACTCATCGCACCGCGTGCTGCCAGGAATGGCCGCGGACGTAAAACTTCTGGGCGAGAAATAGCGATGCCCGCAAACGGTGCCAAAGCGAACAACGAACCGGAAGTGTACAGCGGAGGGGATGCGCCCGATCCCGCGATTTCAGCGCGCGGACTGGTGAGGAAATTTGGAAACTTTACCGCTGTGAACGATGTGAGTTTCACGGTGAAACGTGGAGAAATCTTTGGTTTCCTCGGACCCAACGGCAGCGGCAAAACCACCGTGATCAAAATGTTGACTGGGCTGTTGCCGCTCAGTGGCGGCGAAGCCAGCGTGGAAGGCCTGGACGTTCGCACCGATGCGGAGCGGGTACGCGAACGTATCGGCTACATGTCGCAGAATTTCAGTTTGTATCCCGATCTTACCGTCACAGAAAATCTCACTTTTTACGGGCGCATTTACGGATTGAGTCCGGACCGGCTGAAAAAACGGATGGACGACATCATCCAGATGAATGGTCTCGATCCGTATCTGAATCGCCTTGCGGCGCAACTTTCCGGCGGATGGAAACAACGATTGGCGCTGGGTTGTGCAATGCTGCACGAACCGAAGCTCCTTTTCCTCGACGAGCCTACAGCCGGAATTGATCCGGTCGCGCGTCGGCAATTGTGGGATCTGCTGTTCGATCTTTCCGGTCACGGCATCACTTTTTTTGTGACTACACATTACATGGATGAAGCGGAACGCTGCAGCCACGTCGCGTATATTTACTTTGCGAAGCTGATTGCCGACGGCACTCCGAATTCGCTGCGCGAACTTCCCGATGTGACGCCCGCAGGGACCATTCGAGTGGAGATAACCACTCCGGAAGTGACGCGCGCGTTGAAACTGGCGCGGCAAATTCCCGGCATCCGCAGCGCTACCATTTTCGGTCAATCGATTCATGCGCTGATCGAAGAGCACTTCGACCTTGATGATTTGCGCGAGCAGTTGCAAAAACAAGGCATCGTCGTCGCGGAGATTCGTCCGCTGGCGCCCAGCCTGGAAGATGTTTTCGTCGAGCTGACCTACAAAAACCAGGCGAATGGCGCGAAAGAAACCGAGGCCAACCGTGCGTGAAATGTTCCGCGGATTTCGCGCCGTTTTTTATAAGGAGACGCTGCATGTGCGGCGCGATTTCGGAACGCTGTTTTTCTCGCTGATTATTCCCTTGCTGCAAATGCTGTTGCTGGGTTTCGGGATCGATACCAACATCCGGCAGATTAATACCGTGGTGTTCAATGCCGACGGTCGGCAAGAAAGTCGCGAACTTCTGGACCGCCTGAAAAACTCCGATACCTTTCACGTAATCCGCTACGTGAACAGCGATCAGGAAATGAACAACATGATCATCGCGGGAAAGGCGCACGTGGGCATCAAGATTCCCGTCGATTACTCCGATAAATTGCTGCACAAGATGAGCGCGCAGGTTCTGGTGCTGATTGACGGATCGGATTCGTCCGTGGCCGGGCAAGCGATCAACGTGACCACCGCGATCGGTCTGGATGAATCGCTGCGGCGCGCGCTGGTGAACAACGAAACTTTTGCTGTGGACATGCGACCGAAGCTCTTGTTCAATCCGGATTCGCGTTCGCCGAATTTTTTTCTCCCCGGCCTTACGGCGATTCTGCTGCTGAATGTGACCACATTCCTGACGGCGTTTTCCATCGTGCGCGAGAAAGAACGCGGCACGCTGGAACAGCTGTTCGTCACCCCAGTGCGGCCGATGGGATTGCTGCTCGGCAAACTGTTGCCATATCTGGGAATCGGATTCTTTGAACTGTGTATGATCTTGACGTTCATGCGCTTCGCGTTTCGCGTGCCGATTCATGGCAACGTAATTTTGCTGGCGTTCCTTTCCCTTCCCTATATTTTTGTTTCGTTGTCGCTGGGAATTCTAATTTCCAGCAAAGCCAATTCGCAATCGGAAGCCATGCAGCTGGCGTTTCTGACCATCCTGCCGAGCATCTTTTTCTCCGGCTACATTTTCCCGCTGGAAACCATGCCCAAGTTTTTCTACGCTTTGAGCTATTTTGTTCCGGCGCGATATTTTATAGATATCACGCGCGGCGTGATCCTGCGCGGCGCCACGATCGTTCATTTGTGGCCGGATGCCTTGGCTCTTTTCACCATGGGAACCATTCTGCTGGTGATTGCCGCGCGACGATTCCAGAACAAAGTCATCATGGCGTAGAGGCTTTTGCGCACGCGGCCACAAGCGCACGCGGAAAAAAATCCAAAAGAAAGACGCGGACATAGAGTCCGCGCTATAAAAACTAATCCTTAATACATCTGTGGGTGTTTTTGTGTTTCGTCGACCCGCGGAGTATGCTGCCCAGTCGCTGAACAATTGCAGAGGAGAAATTGTGACCTGTCCGATTTGTGGGAAGCGCAAAGCTACGCGCTTTTGTCCGGCGAAGGGCGGGCAGATTTGCCCGGTGTGCTGCGGAACGGAGCGCGAAGTCACTATCGGTTGCCCGGCGGATTGTATGTACCTGATTGCGGCGCACCGCTATGAAGACGAACACAAGCGCGCGCTGCCCGGGGACACCCCGTTCGTCGAAGAACGATTGCCGCAGGATATTTTGCATTCGCAGCAGCAATTGATGAGCCTGCTGGCGTTCCAGATTGCGAAGTTCGCGAGCGGCCAACCGACCGCGACAGATCCGGATGTGCTCGCAGCGGTTGCGGCGCTCGCAGGAACGTACAAGACCCTGCAAAGCGGTTTGTTGTACGAAAAAGTGCCGGAAATTCCGATGCAGCGGGATTTGTATTTGGCGCTGACGAAGTTTCTGGATGAAATCAAAAAAGAAGCGATTGAAAAAGGCAATTCCGCCGCGGTGAAAGATTCGAGTGTGTTCCATGTTGCGGTATTTTTGTACCGGATGGGAAGTTTGCGATCGAATGGCAGACCACGTTCGCGAAGATTTATTGAGTTTTTACGCAGACAATTTCCGCAGTCGGAGCAGCCGAAACCGGAAGAGCCGCGAATCGTCGTTCCTTGAGCCGAAGACGGGATGAAGGCTACGATGCCGTGCCGCAAATTAGAGGGCTAGCGAAAGTTGGGGAGAGGGCGACACGGGGTGGCGGAGTTGGTCCCAGGGCCGAAACGAGAAACCTAGATGGGATTTGATGTGGGCCAGACGAGCAGCGATTTTTTGGCGGTAGGGTTCCGGAGCGTAGGCGTTGCGCGAGTACCAGGAATCATACTGGCGGGTGAGCCGGGGAAATTTTTCTTTCAGGAACGGCAAGAATTGTTTGGCGGATGAGGGCATGAGGAAAAGGACGCCGGAAGCGATCCATTGGGCGCCAGCTTCTTTTGCAGCTTGGGCCAGGGCTTCGAGTTCGCCCTCACTGTCGGTGATGCCGGGGATCAAGGGCGAGGCCAGAGCGCCTACGGCGATGCCGGCTTCGCTGAGTTTTCTGATGGCGGCAAGGCGGAGGTCGGGACGCGGAGCGCGCGGTTCGAGAAGGCGGGCTAGCCTGGGACGCAGCGTAGTAATGGTTATGTCCACGTACACGCGGGAGTGTTTGGCTATTTCCTGCAACACATCAATATCACGAGTAACGAGATTGGATTTGGTAGTGATGGAAACGCTGAGACCGTGGTGGCGAGCGAGCTCTTCCAGGCAAGCACGGGTTACGCTGTATTCTTTTTCGGCAGGCTGATAGGGATCGGTGGCGGTGCCGATGCAGATGTGTTCGGGAGCGCCCTCGCGACCGGCGGCGAACGAGTACTTGGTGGCGATCTCGCGAGTTAGCAAAACTGCGGCGTCTTTTTTGACGAAGATCTTTTTTTCGAAGGCCAGACCGTCCAGTTCCATAAATTCGTGGGTATAACGGGCGTAGCAGTATTTGCAGGCGAATTCGCAGCCGCGATAGGGATTGATGGTCCAATCGAAAGGGACGCGGCCGGATTCGCATTTGTTGAGAATGGATTTCACCGGGAGGAGAAAATATTCGGGGCGTTCGCCCGAGGTGCGGCGCGTAGGAGCAGCAGGAGAAATGGAAGCGAGGCGGGCGATGCCGACCAGCGGCGCTGCGGTGCTGCGTGCAGCGCCTGGTACAGCAAGAACAGCATCCTTCCGGAAATCCTGCGCATTGCGGAGAGAATCCCCGCAAGAGGCAGGAATGGCAGACGGAGGGCAATCCGAGCCGCCGTTGTTAGGAGTATCCGGAGCGATGCTGCCCGGACCGTGGAGCGGGGCACGCTCGCTGGTCCGTGTGTTAGGGCTATGATCAGGGCAAACAGGAAAGAGAGAAGCTGAGGAGAATGGAGCGCGGTGGCGGATAGGAAAGCCCGCCGATTTAGATGAGGAAAGAACTGGAGACATAGCCCACCTCGATGCGCGTTGAGTATTTCGCTTTTCTTTCGCCTTGTCAAGGACTTTCGTGTTTTGTTCGCCTAGAGATCCTAACAAGTCGCTGTGCCGGTGGAGTTAGTACTTGGAGACGGAGAGACATAGGCCGCTCAGAGCGGCAGCGGCTTCACTACGCCGGCCCGACGATTTCGCAGGAAACGAAAGCGGAAGAAAAAGTCGGCCCGCTTCGTTCAGAATAACGGACCCCAGAGTCTTTGCACGGCAAGGCGGCAGCTGGGCTTGCCTGCGGCAAGCAGGCTGCCGCACTCCGTATGGGCTGTATTGCGTTCGCTGAAGGCATCTGCTGTAATCCCTCGTCGAGCGACCGCCAGCGACCTGAGGCCAACATGTTCCGCGAGAGAATTCGACGATTGCGCTGGGTCTGGATGGTGCTGTTAGCCATTGCGAACCCCGTGCTGGGGCAGACGCCCGCGAAGCCGACAGGGCAGGCTCCGACCGCTGGCGGGGGCGCAAAAAGGCCGGGAGTTCCTCAGGCTGCTCCTGCGCCTGCTGCGCCGCAATCGAAGCATTTTCCGATTTTGCTGGTCGCATCCGGGGCGGAACCGCAATGGAGTGTGCGAATTGGGATGAAGGGGGCGGAGCGATTGGAGCGCGCGGGCTATCCGCCGATCACGCTGGAGCCGGGAGAAATCTCGGCCGATGATTCGGGGACGGCGTGGACATATCGAGCGAAGGATGCGGGAACTGGCGGGGACGTGACGGTGCGATTGTCGCGGGAGACGTGTACAGAAGGATCGGCGCAGACCAAATCTTCATTTCGAGCGGTGGTGACACACGCACAGATCGGGATTTTGAACGGCTGCGCGAAAATAGCTGCGGAAGAATTTCCGGAGTTCAAGCAAAAGAACCTGGATGATGAGGATCCGGAAAAAAAGAAAGTGCTGCCGCCGCCGATTACGGGATTCAAAGCGCCGGCGGCGATGGCGTTTATCGATGCGGCAGGAAAGGTGGTGTTGGTGCGAAGCGGCGTAACGAAAATTGTGGCACCCGCAGGAAACCAGCTTTCACTTTCGCACGACGGCAAGCGACTGCTCTTCACACACGACGAACAAGGCAAGGACCGCACGATCATGATGTACGACGCGGTGAGCGGGAAGATCACCGAGTTGATGCGGGGATTAGTACAGCAGGCGTTCTGGTCACCGGACGATTCGCGCATCGCGTTCATGAGATCCAGCGGACCGGACTGGACGGTGTGGACCATGCCGGCTGGGTCGCCAGAAAAAGCTTTGCAGTTGAGTACCGGGAGTGTTTGGGCGCTGCATGGATGGCTTGATGCGCACACGATGCTGGCGTCTGACGACACGAAACTTTATTTCTTGCGAACCGAGAGTCCGCCGACCTCAACGGCAATTCGCGAGGTGTATGGGGATGGGTATGAAGTGATGAGTTCGGACACCATTCGCACGAATCCTGCAAATCCGGATTTGTTGATGGTGACAGCATATGTTTCGCATCCGAAAGCGGGGATGCCGACCGATGCGCACACCGGGATGGGCGGCGCGGCGTTTTTGTATGAATTGAAATCGAAACGGCGAGTGGACGTGACGCCGGCGAACGTGTTTGCGCAGGATGCGGAATGGTCGCGCGACGCAATTCAAATTTTTTTCACAAATCGAGAAAAGGCGCCAGTGATTTGCAGGGTTTTCTGGGATGGGTCAGGCTACAAGAGGGTGCGCGCGGGGAGCGATTTGGTTGTCGGAGAGTAGTGGAATCGGAGTTTGACCATGTGGACGCGGAACGCGATGTGCGCTGCGATGTTTGTGGGAGCATGCTGGTTGTCGCTAACGACAAAGGCGCAGGAGATGCCGCCTGCAACAGCGGCTCCAAAATCGCATCGCATGCCGATGATGAGAAAGTTCTCCTACAACTGTGATGGCGGGACAAAAGCGACGGTGTTTTTGCGAGAGCGAAATGTGCGGGTGGTGTTTGCGGGTAAATCATATTCGATGAAACAGGTGGAAGTGGCATCGGGAACAAAATATTCGGATGGCACAATGGTTTGGTGGAGCAAGGGCGACGAAGGATTCTTGGAAGAAGAGGCGAAGGAAGGCCAGTCGGTGCGGTTGGCTGACAACTGCAAATTGGAAAAGGCGGCAAACGCAGCCAGTGCGGGAGTTGTTAGCGGGACGGTGGCTTATCGCGAGCGGATTGCGATGCCAGAGAATGCGGTGCTGACCATGCAACTGCTGGACATTTCGTTGGCTGATGCGCCGGCGAAAGTGATCGCGGAGCAGAAATTCACATTTGCGGGACACCAGGTGCCACTGCCGTTCGAACTGCACTATGACTCGACCAAAATCGATCCGAAGCACATGTACGCGTTGAGCGCGCGGATCACCGTAAACGAGCAACTGATGTTCATGAATACGACGACGTATCGAGTGATTACGCAGGGCAATCCGGCGAAAGCGGATATTTTGCTGCAAATGGTGGAAGGCCAATCGAGCGGACCGAAGCACCAACCCCGGCAGTAGCCCTTTGGTACAGGTGCCGCTTTGGGTGCCGCGCGCAGCGAGCTGCGGTTGCCGCAAAGCGCGAGAACTACACTTGTAGTATGGCGTCCCCTCTCCCCGTAGAACCGAAACCCGTGAATATTCTGGTGCTGGACCAGGAAGGTCCTAGCGCGACGGCGCTGCGGCAGGTTCTGGATTCCGAGGGTTGGCGGGTGCGGATTGTTGGCGAGTCGAAATTACTGCTCAACGAATTGAAAACCGGCGAATGGTCGCTGGTGATTGCAAACATTGCATTGCTGGGACTGGACTCGCCGGGTTATTTGACGCTGCGGGAATTGGCGAGCGTGCCGCCGGAAGAAGGCGGGCGAGTGCGCGGATTGTTTCTTGTGCCGGAAATGGCGGGAAGCCAGTTTGTCGGCACACTGGAAAAGGCGCGGCTGCCGTATGTGGTCCGACCGTATCATTTGCACGATTTTCTGGAAAAAGTAAGCGATCTGCTGGTAGAAGTGAACGCGATTGCGGCGCCGCTGCGGCAAGTACGATACGAGTTTGGCGGGCTGCGTAAGAAAAAGCGCGAGGCCAGCCGGACCACTTCGATGTTTGCTTCGCGGGATTCGTATTCGTATTCGGAAGAGGAGATTGCCGAGTACGAGAAACAAGAGTCAGAAAATTCGCGTAACAAACGGGGAAAGCTGCGCACCAACCTGGGCGATCCCAACCGGTAGCTTCCTTTCATTAAATATATTGTTTAGCGCCGCAAGATTTTGCGGCGGCAGCGTTCCCACTGTGTGGCGCGCCACGGCCGGCCGAATTGCAGGCTGACGGCGCGAGCACAGGAGGTCTTTATGGATCGCAATTTACTGGGCAGTCTTGTGGGTGGATTGTTGGGATTGTCTTTGCTGGGGACGCTTGGAGCGCTGGGCTTTGTCTATGGCGGGACGGCAGCACTGGAGCCGGGAAAAGCGGACGGCGGATGGCGACTGCTGGAACCGGTCACATACGAAAATTTGAGTATTTTCCCAGTGGTTAATGCGAATTCGACGGACACGAGCTGGTTTTTGACGCTGGACGACGGGCTGGCAAGCGGCGAAGTACAAGTGCGCGAGCAGGGTACAGAGGGAATGGTTCGAAACCGCGATGGTGGGATTCGGCCCGCGTATTCGAATGGCGCGTCGGTGAACCAATTGGTGCTGATTAACCGGAGCAAACGGCCGCTGTTGCTGTTGGCAGGTGAATTGGTAAGCGGAGGGAAGCAGGACCGCATTATCGGCAAAGACAGGCTGGTGCCGGCAGGATCGGAGCCGCTGCCGCTGGATGTGTTTTGCGTGGAGCATGGGAGATGGTCGTCCGGTGCAAATTTTACGGATGCGAAGACCATCGTTCATCCAAGCGTGCGGGAACAGGCGGCCGTGCAGCAGGATCAGAGTCGCGTATGGAGCGCGGTGCGAAGCGGTACGACGGCGGAAGTATCTGCCGGGGCACCGATGGGAGTTGGAAGTGGCGGCGGAAATGCCGCGGCGGCACCGCCGGCCGCACCGCTTGCTGAGGCACGCATTTCACGAACCATTCAGGAAGATGCGCCGACGGAGTCGTACAACAAAATCTACAAATCGCGCAACGTGACTGGTTCCGTGGACACGTATGTGGATGAGTTGCAACGAAAATTCGCGCGGCAGACTGCCGGACTAAAAGGCGAACACGTGGTCGGCGTGGTCGTGGCTTACGGAGGTGAAGTCGCATGGAGCGACATTTTCGCCTCGGACGATTTGTTCCGGCAGTATTGGAAGAAATTGTTGCGCAGCTATGTGGTGGAAGCGCTGACGAGGCCAGGGTATCGTGAAGTTGCAGCGCGACAGGACGCAGGACAATTTCTGCGGCGCTTGAACGGACGTATCCATGAAGAGACGGAGCCAGGTGTGTACCGTTGGCGGGAAATCAACGAAGGGCGGTTGTCACAGATTGAACTGGATGCGCTAGAACCGAAAGTGATGACGCTGCACCGGCTCCTGATTCACCGCACGAATTGAAACGCAAGACTCAGGCACTTTCGCCTGACACGGCACTGGCTTCTGGCAACAGGTGTCTAAAGAAAGGGAGAAGATCTATGCCTCTTCGGGTGTGTCGGTACACTTCAGTGGTCTTGCTGGCATTGACCGACCCGATTATTCGAATGTTAGATAGACGGCTGGAGGATGCAAAGAAAACGGATATCTACCGCAGGCTGGCGAGTGAAGAGTTTAAGGTTTCGTCGGCGCCAGCTACGAAATAAGCCGCACGATGCTGGTATCGGTGCTTCGCGCGAGCAGGTCGCTCGCGGTTGCCGGCCAGGATGGATGCTGGAGTTGCGGCGCGATTTCGGCGAGAGGCGCCAGAACGAATTTGCGTTCGAGCATTCGAGGATGCGGGATTTGCAATTCGGGAGTAACGATCGATTGATCGCCGAAGAGAAGGATGTCGATGTCGAGGAGGCGCGGGCCTTTGGCGAAAGCTTTTCTGCTGCCAAGCTGGGACTCGATGGCGCGGAGGGCATGCAAGAGCTCGATGGGCTGCGAATCGGTTTCACCTTCGACGACGCAATTGAGGAACCAGGGTTGGTCGAGGTAATCGACAGGCTCGGTTTCGTAGAAGGACGAAACTTTATGCACATGAAGATTTGCCGAGGGCAGTGCGGCGATGGCGGCGCGCAGGTTCGCGGCACGATCGCGTAGATTCGAACCGAGCGAGAGGTAGACGAGTGTTTGAGTCAAGAGAGATTCCTCGCCGAGCCTGGCTGCGCAGGCAGGCTCGAAATGACGACGGCAGAGCTGCTAAGCATTTAAGTCAGCCTAAGCCCGCTAGAACAGGCGCGGCTGGCGGCGCGGCAGTTCCCTCTCGAAATATTGATAGGCGCGCGGCGTCGCAACGCGGCCGCGCGGGGTGCGATCGATCATCCCGATCTGCATCAGGTACGGTTCGTAAATTTCTTCGATGGCGTCTTCCTCTTCGGACAACGCGGCGGCAAGAGTGCCGAGGCCCACGGGACCGCCGGAATACTTGTCGAGTAACGCGAGCATGAGGTTGCGGTCCACTTCATCGAGGCCACTTTCGTCCACGCCTAGCATGGCGAGGGCTTCCTGCGCGACAGTGCGGGTAATTTTTCCGGCGGCGCGCACCTCGGCAAAATCACGCGCGCGGCGGAGTAAGCGATTGGCGATGCGGGGTGTTCCTCGGCAACGACCGGCAATCTCTTCGGCTCCGCCTTCTTCCATCTGGATGTTCAGAATTTTTGCGGAACGGTTGATGATGATCAGCAGGTCTTCCGGCTCATAAAAATCAAGACGATGCACGATGCCGAAGCGCGAACGCAGCGGCGCGGTGATGAGGCCTGCACGAGTGGTGGCTCCAATCAGCGTGAAGTGATTGAGATGAAAAGGATGGATGCGCGCGCCGGGACCCTGGCCAATGACCAGGTCCACGCGAAAATCTTCCATAGCGGGATATAGAACTTCTTCGACAGCTGCCTGGAGGCGGTGAATTTCGTCCAAGAAGAAAACCTCGCGCAATTCGAGCGAAGTGAGGATGGCGGTGAGGTCACCCTTGCGCTCAAGCAACGGCCCCGCGCTGGTCTTGATGGGCACGTTAAGTTCATTGGCGATGATTTGTGCGAGCGTGGTTTTGCCCAGGCCGGGCGGGCCGTAAAGCAGCACGTGATCGAGCGCTTCGCCGCGATTGCGCGCGGCTTCGAGGGCGATGGAAATATTTTCTTTCACGCGCTTCTGGCCTATGTACTCGTTGAGAGTTTTCGGGCGAACGCTGGCGTCGAGGCGCAGATCTTCGTCGTGCGCGGCGGCGGAAACAATGCGTTCGGATCGGTCCGCGCGGCCGAAATCGTCTTTATTTTTGTAGGGAATCATACGTTTTGCAGTTCCGTCCACCACAAATCCTCTTATCCGGGCTCGCTTGCCCTGTTATTGCTGCGATCAAAATTCAACTTCCGGCAGCGACGTGCTTCCCTTGCGGGCCGCTCAATTCCTGCAGCGCGGCCTTCAATAGTTTTTCGAAGCTGGAAACTCCTACCGCGTGCTTGCCTTCCGTGACGGCATTTTCGGCGGCCCGGCCATCGTAACCGAGATTGGTGAGCGCGGAGACCACATCGGCATCCACTCCGGCTTTCGAAGCGGGAAATTTTTCTTCGGCAATGGTGACGGCTTCAAGCTTGTCCTTGAGTTCGACGACCATACGCTCGGCAGTCTTGCGGCCGACACCAGGAATTCTTGTGAGCCGGGAAAGATCTCCGGTGCGAATTGCGGGTACGAGTTCTTCAACGCTCATCCCGGACAGAATTTTCAGCGCCAACGAAGGGCCGACGCCGGAAGCGCCGAGCAGTAGCTCAAAAAAATGTTTTTCGCGCGAAGAAAGAAATCCGTAGAGCGAAAGCGCGTCTTCGCGAACGTGAGTGTGAATCAGCAGAGTTACTTCAGTGTGTAACTCGCCGAGCGCGGCGAACGTGGAAAGCGGCACGGCGACCAAATAGCCCACTCCGCCAACATCGACCATCACTTGGTTGGGGCGTTTATCGGCAAGCCTGCCGCGAAGCTGTCCAATCATCGCTCGCCAGTATTGCCGCTTTCTCTTCGCCCGTCAACGCGCCGCTGGGGTAGTACGCGCTGAGGGGAAATTGCTACAGCGGTGGAACTGAGGGTGCGGGTCCGTAACCAAGTTACCGGTAACCGCACACGGTGCCATGTGTCGTGCCCTGCAGCACAGTCTCGGCACAGCTTAGCGCCCCTCCTTCCCACGATTGAATTTGCATAGAGCCCGCGTCCACCGCAACCACGGGCGGCCACGTCCAAACGGCTTTACCGGACGCGCGCAGAACTCCCCGCCTCCGTTCACTCCTCACCGAGAACGCGCATCCGGTAAAGCGCTAGCGTTTACCAGACTTGAAGCGCAATCGGTTCCGCTTCGTTGACTTGCGTCCTGACGCCAACCTAAGATGTGCTGCACATGCCCAGCCAGGACTCGTTCCTCGGCAACACAGTTTCACACTACCGCATCGTCGAGAAACTCGGCGGCGGCGGAATGGGCGTCGTCTATAAGGCGGAAGATACGGAGCTGGGCCGCTTCGTCGCGCTGAAATTTTTGCCGGAAGATCTGGCGCAAGATGTGCAAGCGCTGGAACGCTTTCGGCGTGAGGCGCGTGCCGCCTCCGCCCTCAACCATCCCAACATCTGCACCATCTACGAAATTGGCGAGCATCATGGGAAGCGCTTCATCGCCATGGAATTTCTGAATGGCCAGACGCTGAAGCACCGCATCAACGGCAACGCCGTTGATCCTGAAGTTCTGCTCCCGCTGGCGATTGAACTTGCCGACGCGCTGGACGCCGCGCATGCCGAAGGGATCGTCCACCGAGACATCAAGCCGGCGAATATTTTCATAACCAAGCGCGGCCACGCGAAGATTTTGGATTTTGGATTGGCCAAGCTTACTGTGGCGGGAGCCCAGGCCGAAGAAGCTACGGCCATCGGAGATGCCACTGAAGGTATGACCGCAGCGCATCTCACGAGTCCGGGTTCCACACTTGGAACAGTGGCCTATATGTCGCCGGAGCAGGTACGCGCGAAGCAACTGGACGCACGCACGGATTTATTTTCATTCGGAGTGGTCCTGTACGAAATGGCCACGGGAGCATTGCCTTTTACCGGTGAGAGCACCGGAGTGATCTATGACGGGATCATGAATCGCACGCCGTTGCCGGTGCTGCGCCTGAATCCGAAACTTCCGCCGAAGCTTGAAGACATCATCAGTCGCGCGATGGAAAAAGATCGCGATCTTCGTTATCAACATGCTTCGGACATGCGCGCGGAATTGCAACGCCTGAAACGCGATACCGATTCCGGACGCTCTCCGTCCGCCAGTTCCGACTCCGTGGCCGCAGTGCAGGATCCCACCGAACGCTTCAGCCGAGGGGCAGTGTCTGATTCTTCGGCGACCGGCTCGGTTCGAAAGTCCTCGGCGAGCAATGTAGGTGTCGAGGGCGTAGCTGCTGGGAATGGGAAGCTCTGGAAAACTCTGACGCCAGCCGCCGGCATTTTAATCGCCGTCATTGGAGGGTGGCTCTATTTACGCGCGCGGCCGTCAGCCGCAGGTCCGTCCGCGACGGCGCTCACCGGGAAGGACACGGTTGTTCTGGCGGATTTCGATAACAAAACAGGCGATGCCGTATTCGACGACACCCTTAAACAGGGGCTTGCGGTACAACTGGAACAATCCCCGTTTCTCGATTTGGTTTCTGATAACAAGGTGAATCAGACATTAGGAATGATGGGTCGTCCGGCCGGTGACCGCTTGACGCGGGAGGTGGCACGGGAGGTCTGCCAGCGCACGGGAAGCAAGGCAATGCTGACCGGTTCGATTGCAGGGTTGGGCAGTCAGTACGTGATCGGGTTGAAGGCCGTGAATTGCAATACCGGCGATGTGCTGGCGGAGGCACAGGAACAGGCGGCGGGCAAGGAAGGCGTGCTCAAGGCTCTGGATGTTGCGGCCATCAATCTGCGGAGCAAACTGGGCGAGTCGCTAAGTTCGGTGCAAAAGTACGCAACGCCCGTGGAAGAAGCGACCACATCCTCTCTGGAAGCGCTAAAAGCCTACAGCTTGGGACAAAAGACCCGCTCTGCGAAGGGGGACACCGCCGCACTGCCGTTCTTTAAACGGGCTGTGGAACTCGACCCGAAGTTCGCTATGGCTTTTCGGGCGATGGCCCGCGCCTACTCGAACGTGAACGAAATTGGCCGTGCGTCAGAATATGCGCGCAAGGCCTATGACCTGAGGGAGAAGGTGAGCGAGCGGGAGCGATTTTCGATCGAAGGATTCTACTATCTCATCGCAACGGGAGAACTGGAGAAGGCGGCACAGACCTTTGAGCTTTGGAAGCAGACGTACCCCAGAGACGAGCTTCCTTTTTTAGACTTGGGATTTATTTACGCCAGCCTGGGCGACTTCGAGAAATCGTTGACGGAATCCCGGGAGGCGCTGCGCCTGGAGCCAAATGATGCGACCAACTACGGAAACACCGGCAACGCATTGGTGACCCTCAACCGGCTGGACGAGGCGGAGGCGGTGTACAGACAGGCGGAGGAGCACAAACTGGAAGGCGAGGTACTGCTTGTAAATCGCTACCAATTGGCTTTCCTGAAGGGCGATAAAGCGGGGATGGCGCAATCGGCCTCGGCTGCGATAGGCAAGGCGGGTGCGGAAGACCTACTGCTGGCCGCGCAAGCGGATACGGAAGGTTGGTACGGCAAACTGAAGAACGCGCACGAATTGACGCGAAGGGCGATGGATTCCGCCGAGCGCAACGACGCAAAAGAGAGTGCCGCAGACTATCAGACCACAGGGGCACTGCGCGAAGTGGAATTTGGCCGCCCGGAACAAGCACGGGCCGACGCGAGTGCAGCGTTGAAGCTGGCCCCCAACCGCGATGTGCGGACGGCGGCAGCAGTGGCACTAGCTCGCGCAGGCGATACAGCAGGCGCGGAGAAATTGGCCAGCGAACTTGACAAGACATATCCGCTGGACACGATTGTACAGAGATACTGGCTGCCCACAATCCGGGCAGCTGTCGCATTGGAGCGCAAAGACCCGAACCGAGCCGTCGAACTATTGAAGGAGACCGGCACGCTCGAACTTGGCCAAGAAACACAAGCCACCATCTCTCTGTCCCCTATTTATATCCGCGGACGAGCGTATCTGATGCTGCATGACGGCAATTCAGCGGCGGCGGAATTTCAGAAGTTCATAGACCATAGGGGAATCGTGGTGAACTTTCCTTGGGGGGCGCTGGCCCGACTGCAGCTCGCGCGCGCCTACGCCATGCAGGGCGACACCGCCAAAGCCAAATCCGCCTATCAGGACTTCCTCACCATTTGGAAAGACGCCGACCCCGATCTCCCCATCCTCCTCGCCGCCAAATCCGAATACGTGAAACTACAGTAGGTCCGGCTGAAATTCTGCGGTCAAGTTTTGTCCCTTGGCGCAGCGCATTTCACGCTGCTGAGATAGACTGGCAAGGGGATACCTCGATCATGGCGCTCATTCCGAAGACGCAGAGAAAACTCCGTGAAACCCGGTTTTTCATGGGCAAACTCACGCAAGAAGCACAGACTACCAAGCTGTTGCGCAGCTTTATAAACTGTTAGTACGGGCTGACAATGCGATCCGCAGGCTTTTGGATGCCGAGCCGTCGGAAAATGAAGAATATAAGCGGACGTTTGTCGAGACTGGTAAGAAGACAAGCGAACTATCGACCTTTTTTGAGGAGAGGCGTATCTATTTCGACGAAGAGCTCTGCAAGCTCATGGATGCACACACGTCACATTTCTCCGAGGCGTGGCTTTATAGCAGCCCATTTGCGGAACGAATTTTTGGTGACCGTGAAATAATCAAAAAACAAATGACAGAGCTGGCTGCGTTAACCAACCAGGTACCAAGTTTTCCTACCTAGCGATTAGTTCCATTCACGAAGTCCATTAGCTCAGTCGAACTTCAAGGATGTTTTGATGTCGGTACTTAACTGGAGTAGATTGAGTTTAGGGAGCATTTCAAGTCTGTCAGAAGCCATGTGGAAATCGAAAATTCGCCGAATTTGGGTAGCCATCGTTTTGGCAAACCTTGCTATGTTTTTGTTTGCTGTCCAATCTTGGTGTCGCCTGATGTTGCCGCCGTCCATGGCTGATGTGCGCGAACTGGCGGAAAGAGCGCCTTTGGTTTTTCGCGGACACGTTCTCACAGTCACTCCCATTACGACAAACACGGAACCTGGCGCAAGAGTCGAATCCATTGCGAAAATCCAAGTTGATCGTTGGTATCGCGGGAAGAGGTCGGCGGAGGCGTTGCTGCGCTTTGCGTATTCCGGAGAAATCTTCGCCAATGGGCACGATTGCATCGATTTCCGCCCCGAAACATATTGGACCGTGTTCGCCGTCGAAAAGAACGGACAGATGGAAATGATCGATGACTGTGAGGGGGCTCTGACGATTTCCCCACTCCTCGGTCCCGACCTTGGAAATGCGAATTGGCTCGCCCAAATGGAAGCGGATTTCCGTGCGGGACTTAACGATCAAGACTCCGCGCCACGTCTGGCCAGTATCCAGAGACTCGGCGGATTGAAGTTGCCTACGTCGCGAGATGACCTTCATCGCGTGATAGAGAAGGGCGATGATGCTGAGTCAAAGTGGGCAGTGTATGCGGCCCTCCGCACGGGTGACGTTACAGTGTTATCCCTAGTCAAGCACTTGCTTGCTAAAGGCGATGATGAGCTACCTGAACGGGCGATCGCAATGCAACTGCAATATGTTACCGATCCCAGTGCGGTGCCCGACCTGATAGCGATCCTCAAGAGTGCTCCGAGTGAGTTGACCCGCACCGGCGTACTGATTGCATTGGGGGAGAAATTGAAAGATCCGCGAGCGGTGCCCAGTTTGGCAGATCATCTTTCCGACCCCGACCGTTATGCGCGATATGACGCCCTGGACGGGCTTAAAAACATCACCCATGAAGAGGCTTGTACGCTGCCTCCCGAATGGAAGGAACAAGATGTCGAACCGCAAATATCGCGCTGCAAAATTTGGTGGGAGCAAGTCGGCAAGTTACGAGATTGGTCGCAAAATCAAGCCATCTAGGTTTTAATCCCAACTTGCTACGCAGCCCGGTCCTGAATTTCGCTTCTTAACAGTTAACCCGCTTGGCTGTGGTGGCTAACTCCCGATAAGTGCCTCTGCATTATTCATCCGTCTACCGCACGCCTGAACGTTGCGAGTGTGAGCCGACGAACTGGTTGTCCGTCGAGAATGGCGTATACGGTCGTTGGACTTAGCCCATACTTACGTATGACGACACGGACGCCGCTCGCCCTCCATCTCTTCCGGTCCGAAGCCTCGGCGATCGCGATTTTTTCTTCGTTGCCATATTCCTTCAGCTTGAAATCTAACAGGCTTGGGTCCTCGCCCTGTTCCCAACTGCGGTCTGTTTCCTTACCGATCGAAATCAATTCACCAGCGACGATTGTGGTCCGCCGAAGTAATCCTTCGGTACTGCCAACGCACGCGCTACCGTCTGGCGCTAGCGACTTAACCTCGGGGTGCTGCAAATATTGCCTCAAAATAATTCGGAATGATTCCGGACGACAGTATCTCGTTTTCCGTCGGGAAGCATGGCAATCCGATAAATCTTTTCATCTTTTAGATTGATACCTCTGAGTGTCCTCCACTTGCTGCGGTCCTCCACGCCATTTTTGATCAGATTTCCGCCTGGGCAAGGAACAAATCCACCGCGCTTTGTTGCGACGATTGCCATTGAGTCGGTGTCTTCCATTGCATAAGTCCCGCCCAACTCCGTCACGCAATGTTCCAAAAGCGCAAGCATGAGGCGGGCGGCCCCAGTTACGAGAGACGCTAGTGGAGGAAAACAGAATTCCCCGGGCTTCTCCGGATGAATGACTGAGCATTCGTATGGCTTTGGGTCAATTCCCTGACATTTCAGCTTTATTCTCTTGTCTGTTTCTTGGCGATTCATTTCTGCATAGATTCCGTAGCTGCTTGCGTTCGCGAAGACTTTCAGAGCTTTGTCTAACCGGTCCCTTTCTTCGTGGGAGACAGTTTTCTTTTTTGAGAACGATTTCCGTCGCTCGATGACAGTTCGAAACAAATCCTGAGTTGTAGGATTGACGGGCACTTCTCCGCCCAGAAGCACCGTCCTTAGGTTCGAATGCTTCCCTTTTGGGATAAGTTTGAATGCATCGATGATCTTAGGAACCTTGCCTGTGTGAAGAACTGAAGCAGCTACATCTGGGAGCGAATACCAGAGGCCTTCCGAGCCCGCGTGATCTGCAGCATGGAGATAGTTAACTGCGACTTGCCAATCATTGCTTACGAGGCTGTACTTTGAACGTGATGGGAGAATGTCTCCATCCGTATGACCTTCACAAAAGCGGGAAGTCCCAAGCGACTATAGTATTGAAGTATTGGACTCGGAAGTCGATCCGAGAAGAAGGAGACTTCTGTGAAGTACCTATGCCTCGTCTACGGTGAAGAAAAGAAAATCAGTGCCATGGCCGACGATGACTGTATGGCTTATGACCAAGCTCTCCGAAATTCAGGCCAGTGCATTGCCTCAGAGGCCTTGCAGCCTGTTCGTACCGCTACCACCGTGCGGGTGCGCGACGGAAAGGTGTCCATCAGGGACGGCCCTTTCACCGAGACGAAGGAGGTCTTAGTTGGGTTCTATCTGATTGACGCCGCCGACCTAAACGATGCTGTTCAAATCGCCTCTAAAATGCCGCCCGCTCTCGTGGGAAGTATCGAGGTGCGGCCGGTCAGGGAGCTGACCAGCACAACTGGCGAACGAAGGAGGTTGTAGCAGTGAGAGTTGTGAAGGACTCAACCACACCTGCTTCTCCAATGCTCCCGAATGGGAAGCCGCTCGCCGCTAGATGTTGCCCCCACAGAATTCAATCATTCGGATGCTGAACGTTGAATGGTATTTTGTCTGATTTATGCGTTTATGCGTCCAAAGTATGCCCATTCGCAACTTCTCTTCGGCTACGATTATGCTCAGGAGCAGCAGCGTCCAGATAGTCCTTAGGAATCGAGTGTCGCAGCATCCTCCGGTGCCAAAGAATGGACCTGACTGCGGAGACTAAAGTCATCACGCCCAGCGTAAAACAGACTGCACCACCGATCAGCATTGCAGCTTCACTAAGCGATTTGTTTGCGCCTCCTTCGTGCAACATGAAGATTCCAAGAATCGACAGAGTTGAGGATAAGATGACTTCAAAGAACGTCGATACTCGTCTCATGAAAAGCCGCTATCTCTAAGGCGCATTATAGCCTCGCCTTTGGAGAGTTTCTGAAAGACTGGCGTGAAATAGACTCTCTTCATTTCCCAGCCGCAGGTGCACCGCGGATTCGAGATTTGTCCTCCTTCCGAGCCGGCGGGCATTGCAATCTCGGCCTGACGGCGGCAAAACCAAGACTGACAGACAAATTGTGCCCGCGGACCCATGAGGAACTCCGTCAGATTGGGCTGCCTGAGAAAAACAACGGTTGCCTCGATCCAAAGCTCGGCCGGGATGAATAATCAGGCACAGAAGTTACTCTCGCAGGCGTATTTATAGGTCGATGTCTGCAATATGTCAAAGTAATAATTAACGTATGTAGTGATACGTACGTACTTATGTGACATGTATACTGTTAGCGGGTGACTCTTGACAGGCCACAGGAATCGCCTCCGAATCTCGCAGTTGCCCTAGCAGGCCGATGTGCTCGTCGGCACGTAAGAAGGAGGGCCCTCCGGAAGAGGCATCATGAGGCGGCGTAGAGACAAAACGCACAACGGTGATGCTGAAGGAGCATCGAATGCTATCGAAGAGCGTATGCGGCTCATCATTGACACAATTCCTACGATGGCTTGGAGCCTTCGGCCTGACGGCACCGTTGATTTCGTCAATAAGCGTTGGCTGGTATACACGGGCATTCCGTTCGAGGAGGAACTTAAGGACCCGACGCGCCCGGTTCATCCCCAAAATCTTCCACGGGCGATAGAAAAGTGGCTCGCGGACATGGCTGCTGGGCAACCGTCCGAGGATGAAATGCGCCTGCAGCGGGCTGACGGCGAATATCGCTGGTTCCTGGTTCGCACCGCGCCGCTGCGCGACGAGCATGGAAATGTTATTAAGTGGTATGGAATCTCGATCGATATCGAGGACCGAAAGCGAGTGGAACGGCAATCGCTGGCGCTGATCGATGCCATCCCACAGCAGATCTGGAGCGGCCCGCCGGACGGTACGCTCGACTATTGTAATGAGCGCTGGCGCTCTTACATGGGTATCGGGCTCGCAGAGTTGCAGGGCCATGGTTGGCAAAGCATGCTTCACCCCGAGGATCGAGATCGAGTGCTTAAGGCTTGGCACGAGGCGGTGGTAAATGGAACGCCCTACGAGCAAGAAGAACGCCACCGAAGAGTCGACGGGACGTACCGTTGGTTCCTGTCACGCGGTATACCGCTACGTGATTCGGAAGGACGCGTCGTAAGGTGGTACGGGACAAACACCGATATTGAAGACCGCAAGCGCGCCGAAGAGGAACTCCGGCGCGTTTCCGGGCAGCTTCTGCGTTTGCAGGACGAAGAGCGACGCGGGATCGCTCGCGATTTGCACGATTCTACTGGCCAGGATCTGGTCGCCCTGGCGACCATGCTTGGTCAAGTGCGTCGTTCCATTCCTTCGAGCGAACGAAAATCGCGCAAGCTCCTTTCCGAGTGTAAGGCGTTGGCGGACCGCTGCATCCGTGAAGTCCGGACGCTTTCTTATGTACTGCATCCACCGGGGTTGGATGAGGCTGGTTTAGGGCACGCGATTCGTGATTATGTGCACGGTTTCACCGAACGAAGTGGAATCCGCGTGGAATTGGAGCTGTCATCGAGTGTCGGGCGGATGGCACGAGAAGTCGAGTTGGTTGTATTTCGAGTGGTGCAAGAGAGCCTGACCAACATCCAGAGGCATTCGGGAAGTTTCCACGCCAAGATACGAATTGATCGTAGTGCGGATCTTACAGTGGAAATCAGCGATCGCGGCCACGGAGTCCCTGCCAGTGTATCGAGCGAGAAAAAGGAACTCCGGTTTAGAATCGGTGTTGGCATCCGCAGCATGCAGGAACGAGTGAAGCTGATCGGCGGCCGGCTGGATATTGATTCCACTGGTCGCGGTACAACAGTACGCGTCACGATACCGTTGCTCTTGGAGGCGAACATCCTTGGAGTTGAACGAACGTGAAAAAACTTCGTATTCTGATCGCTGACGACCACGGGCTGGTGCGGCGTGGTGCGGTGGCGGTCCTGCGCGCCCGAAACGGTTGGAGAGTCGTGGGTGAGGCGGCGAATGGTCGTGAGGCAGTAGAAAAGGCGATAAAACTGAAACCTGATGTCGCCATACTCGATATCGGCATGCCCGAATTGGATGGATTCGAGGCAACGCAGCAAATTGTGGAGGCGGTTCCTGACACCAAAGTTCTCGTTCTCACAATGCATGAGTCCGATCAGATGGTGCGCCGAGCACTGGATGCGGGAGCTCGCGGATACCTTTTGAAATCCGACCTCACGGAGTACCTGGCGAAAGCCGTAAAAGCCATTGCTGCTGGCAAGCGTTTCTTGACGCCCAAGGTCTCCGAAATCGTGTTGGACGGATTTCTCCGAACGAAAAACGAGCATGAGCGCAAGGACCAGAGAAGCACGCGAACAACCCCGCGCGAGATGGAAATTGTCCGGCTCCTGGCCCAGGGGAAGTCCAACAAGGAGATCGCGGCGCAACTCGGAATCACGGTCAGGACGGTTGAAACTCACCGTGCCAAAATCATGCTAAAGCTGGACCTTCATTCTCTGGCTGACTTGATTCACTATGCGATTCGGCAAGGCCTGCACAAGGGGTTGGGTCTGCACCATCCATCAAGTCCGCACGAAGACCGTTCCTCGTAAGGCTGCTTCGACTGAATTCTGCGACTCAAACTACTACGTATTACCCACTAGTTGACCTTCGGTATTGATGCGCGCTTCTTCGGAGGACAAGCATAGGTCCTAGTTTGCAAGCGAGGCCATGGAAAGATTCATCATTTGCAAGAACCCGCTGGGCTGTCTGGTGGTGTCTGGTGGTTGATCTTCGCACGCAAGATAAAGCAGTATTCCTCGACCTGTGTCAAGGATCTTGGAGGCTTTGCGGCACGAGCCGCTCGCTAATGAACGCTGGTTCGCGAAGGCATTGGGCGCTACGGGAAAATAGCTATTGCCGCTTACTCAAATAGGATGCATTCAACAAGTAAACTGAATTCCTTTGAACTCCACCGCTTTGCGGGCCGCGCCGGGGTCCCTCCCCATGGTCGGTTTAGAGGAGGAGCCCCTTGATTCGCGTATTTGTTGCTTTCGATGATGCCGTTTTCGGCCAACGGCTATTTGAGTACTTAAACGAACAACCTGATTTCCAGGTATGCGGGATAGTTGAACTGGGTGACGAAGCGGTGCGCGAGGCCAGTGCACTGCGCCCTGATATCGCCATTCTGGAAATGAACAGTATCGATGATCTTGTGGTGGCCAACGCGTTCAAGCGGCGGATTCCCGATCTTCCTCTGCTGGTGGTAGCTGAAGAAGTAAGTTTGGATACCGAGAAGAAGGCATTGGCGCACGGCGCGGATGCGGTATTTCCAAAGGAAGATGATCCGGCAGCGCTGGCGCAGAATGCGCGAGCCATTTATCGCTTGCTCAGCGGCGGAAACGGACAGGATTCTTAGCTGTTATGCCGGGTTGCTGATGCTGGTCAGGTTCAATGGCATGGAGTAAGCGCGCAGCGGCGCTAACCGCGTCTGTTCCGATTGGTCGCGGTAAAAAAGATTGTAGGTATCGAAGGGAATCAGGCGGCCATCGGGATGGACGATATGGATGCAGGTTTTCTTGACCGAGCGGACTTCGAAAGCATGGGCATGAGGATGGAGTTTCAATCCGAAGAAAGGAATATAAACCGGAAGGGCCATGGGCGTGGGGAAAAAACCGCGCGCCAGCGTTACCCGCGAAACGGTTACGGGGTCAATCCAAGTTCCTGTAAATACTTGGCGACTTCGTTGTGCCCGCGCTCTTGCGCAAAAGCCAGCGCGGTCTTGCCGTCGTCGGTGCGCGCATGAGGGTCCGCTCCGTGCGCGACAAGTATTTTGACAATGTCGAGACGACCGTTGGCAACAGCCTCCAGCAATGGCGAATGACCTTTGGCGTAACGATAGTTGACGTCCGCGCCATTTTGCGCGAGCCATTTAACGATGGAAGCATGTCCGCTCGCGACCGCCCCCGTTAACGCAGTGTATGCCGTTCCATTTGTCGCGACGGCGTTAATCTCCGCGCCTTTGCCGCGCAAATACTGCGCGACCTCTTCATGACCAAAAGCCGCCGCCAATGCCAACACCGGAAATCCGTCCGGCGAATAACTTTTCGCCAGCTCGGGATTCGCTCCTACCATTTCTTTCACGCGTGCCAAGTTGCCAGCGGCAGCGGCTTCGTGCAACTCCAGCATCGCTCCGTTTTCGACCAGCACGTCGCGAATCTCTTTTCGTCCGGTGTAACAAGCCATAAGCACGGCAGACTGCCCTCGCACGTTTCGGGCGTTTACGAGCGCCGCGTTTGCAGCGCACAGTGAGCGTACCTTCTCCGCATCGCCAGTTCGAATCGCTTCAAAAAGCTCAACTACTGAATCCATTCGATTCTCTCCCGCAAACAGGAATGATATTTCGAAATAAATTCTGAGGCTTGTTAGCGGCGCGCGCGGTCTTTGCGAACCGCGTCTTCAATCAGCGCATCCAGTTCGTCGCGCTTCAGAGTAATTTGGTCGGTTACGCTGTCCTCTTCATCGCTGGTGACCGGCAGATCGGCCGCACCGCCTGGCGGGGACTGCACACCGTAACGCGTACGAGCCGCCATCAGTTTTGCTACTTCCCGGCTGGAGAAAAGTTTTGGCGTGCCAGCCTTTTCCGCGGCCAACGTAATTTTCGCGGTGTGCTCGATTGTCTCCATGCGATAAAAAGCGGTGAGCAGGTCCGGACCGCAGGTGACTGCGCCGTGATTCGCCAGCAGCAACGCATCATAATTCTGAACGTAGGGTTCGATCGCGGCGCTTAGCTCCGGGGTTCCCGGCGTCGCGTAACGCACCAGCGGCACTTTGCCAAGCCCGATCACGACTTCCGGCAGCAATGCCTGATCGAGCGCACGGCCGGCGGCTGCAAATCCCGTCGCGGTAGGCGGATGGGCGTGACAAATCGCGTGCACGTCCCGACGCATCCGGTAAAACAGCAGGTGCATCAGCACTTCAGACGACGCTTTTCGCACGCCTTCCAGATGGCGGCCCTCCAAATCCACGACCACCAGATCCTCGGGTTCGAGCATCCCTTTGTTCATGCAGGTCGGAGTGGTCAGGATGCGACCGTCGTCGAGGCGCACCGATACATTGCCCTCACACGCGACGATGTGGCCGCGCTCGTACATCCAGCGGCCCACGAGGCAAAGCTCGCGCCGGTGTTGCTTTTCGTTTTTGTGATTTCCAGCCAAGTCTGAGTCCGGGCGTACGGTGCGGACTGCTCCTCGCGCGGCATTATCCACCGTGCGAGTAATTTTGCAACTAAATTATTTCTCCACGGAACGGAATTCCTGGCCCATAGCGGACGGTTCCGACCGTAACCGGCCCCATACCGTCATTCCGAGCCTGCCTGCCTCGGGCAGGCGCAGCAAGGAACCTCTCTTCTCTGCTTCTGCCAGCCACCACTGTTTTCCGCCCCTAAGCGTAAATTCCGCGCAATTTCAGCGCTTTCGCCACTCTGTCAATTGCCACCATATACGAGGCAATGCGGTTATTGACCTTATGCGTCTCCGCATACTTAACCACGACATCGAAGGCATTCACCATAATGTCCATCAGGCGTTCGTTGACTTCGCTTTCGCGCCAGAAGAACCCCTGCCGGTCCTGTACCCATTCGAAGTAGCTCACGGTCACGCCGCCAGCATTGCCCAAAATGTCCGGCACGGTGAACACACCTTTGCCGTCCAGAATGGCATCGGCCTGCCAGGTGGTAGGTCCGTTAGCACCTTCGCACAGAATCTTAGCCTGAACCTTGGCGGCATTTTTCTCGGTGATCTGGTTTTCGATGGCCGCGGGAATCAACACTTCGCACGGCTGGAAGAGCACATCTCTGGAAGTCATCTTCGCGCCGCCGCCTGGAAAATCCTGTAACGGTTTTTTATGAGTGGTCACCCAATCGATCACCTTGGGAATATCAAAACCGTTTTCGTTGTATAGCCCGCCGCCGATGTCGGCGAGACCGACAATCTTGTATCCAGCCTTGCTCATCAAGTCCGCAGCCATCGAACCGACATTCCCAAATCCCTGAATAACGGTGCGGCAGTCTGCTTTCTTCATGCCCAGCTTTTCCACCGCTTGGTCCACGCAGATCATCACACCGCGGCCAGTGGCTTCTTTACGTCCGCGTGAGCCGCCAAGTTCAATCGGCTTTCCAGTAACGACCGCCGTCGTCGCCTGCCCGACGTGCATCGAATATGTATCCATCACCCACGCCATGGTCTGCTCGTTGGTGCCGACATCCGGCGCAGGCACATCGCGTTCCGGTCCCAGCCAACTGGAAAGCTCCGCCGTGTACCGCCGCGTTAGCCGCTCCTGTTCCCCGCGCGACATCTTGCTCGGATCGCAAATGACGCCGCCCTTCGCACCGCCAAATGGAATATCCACCACCGCGCATTTCCAGGTCATCCACGCGGCCAGCGCTCGCACTTCATCCAGACTAACGTCCGGCGCAAAACGGATTCCGCCCTTACCGGGGCCGCGCACTGTCGAGTGCAGCACCCGATATCCGGTGAACACTTCCAGCGTCCCGTTGTCCATTCCCACCGGAATGTACATGGTCACTTCTTTATCGGGATATTTCAGGTACTTATAAATTCCCTGCTCGAGACCCAACTTTTTCGCCGCTTCTTCAAAACGCGCCTCCGCGTTCTGGTACACATTCATTTCTTCCGGTGCAGTCCCTTGCGACATCCCAAACGCTCCTTTATTCAGACGCAAAACACGGCTACGCTTTACCGTTTTTCACACCAAGGCACACAATTACGGTTGCAGCTTTTTTCTTCGATTGGCCTGCGACACTCAGAAGATTAGCGGGCTACCCACCCGCAACCGCGCCACAAGGCCGGGCCGCCAGTATACGAATCCTTTCCGCTTGCCCGCAAGCCGCGAGGCTGCAAATTGGTTCCAGAACGTGCAATGCCACGAAGACCTGTATCCATGCGAAATCGTTTCGCTCCAACCAACGCATATCCGCCTGACACGAGAGGCAAATACAAAATGGCAAAGATGAAAGTGGCGCAAGTTTCCAAAGCCAAAGGTGACTTTGAAATTGTTGAACGGGAAATTCGGTCGCCGGGGCCAGGCCAGGTTGGCATCAAGGTACAGTCCTGCGGCGTTTGCCATAGCGCCTCTATACCAAGGAAGGACTATGGCCGGGCTTGCAGTTTCCGCGCGTCCCAGGTCACGAAGTTGCCGGAGTCATCGACGAAGTCGGCCCAGGCGTCACCACCACCGCGCCGCTTCTATGCGCGGGGATTACGACATTTAATGCCCTTCGTCACAGCGGCGCTGGGCCCGGCGATCTCGTCGCGGTTCAGGGTATCGGTGGACTTGGCCACCTGGGCATTCAGTTCGCGAATAAATTTGGTTACCGAGAGGCCGCCGTCGGACGCGGCCCGGAAAATGCCGCACTCGCAAAAAAACTTGGTGCGCACCATTATATTGACAGTAGTGCTGGCAGCGCCGCAGAGCAGTTGAAAAAATTGCGCGCCGCAAGCGTCATTCTCGCCACCGCTCCCAGTTCCAAGTCCATGTCTGAAATATTTCACGGACTCGGCCGCAACGGTTCACTGCTGGTGGTCGGCGCGGATATGGCGCCCCTGGAAATTCCCGGTGCCGCCCTTATCAACGGCCGCAAGCGTGTGCAGGGCTGGGCTTCCGGAACTCCCAGCGATTCCGCGGACACGTTGCGATTCGCAGCGCTTACCGGCGTGCGCGCGATGATTGAGGGATTTCCGTTGGAAAAAGCTGCCGAGGCGTATGCCCGCATGCTGAGCGGGCACGCGCAATTCCGGGTCGTGTTGACGATGTAAGAGTTTCTGAAGCGGAAGCTTCGTTCGCGTTCTTCTATTCTCGTGCTTTTAATAAAGATGTATTACTGCTGCAGCCTGAATTGCACCGTCACGGTCAAATGCATTGGTACCTGCTGGCCATTCAGCGTTGCGGCCCTGTATTTCCATTGCCGCACGGCATCTACGGCCGCCTGATGCAGCAGCGCCGGGCCGGAAATCACTTTTGTAGTGGAAACGCGACCGTCGGCGCCGATGAGAGCGTCGATTTTCACATCTCCGCTAACCCGCTGATTTCGCGCCATCTGTGGATATATTGGCGCAACGGTAGATAACAACGCGGCTGTCTTCACGTCACCGCCGACCTGCAAAGGAGCGGCCGGAGCGGAAGGCTGTTTGGCATTGCTGGGCAGTAGATTTGCGTTCGAAATGTCGCTGGCTGGAACTGCATCGATATTTAATGCGGGTGCCGCCACCGCACCGCTATCTGATCCCGCACGCCGGCCCAGCACGGGCGCACCCAAATGCACGTTGCCCAAAGACGGTTTCTTCGCCGGTTCCTCGATGGACTTTGCTGACGGCAATAAGGGTTGTTCTAAATTGCGTTCATTTGCTGCCGCTTTGGAGAATGCTGCTGCGGGACTCTCCGATTCTTTGTTTTCAGAACGAAGATTTTTAGAATTCACTAGATTGCGATTTGTTTCCATCCCGGGCATCGAAGCTGCCGAACCGGATTTCGCTTTCGTTGTTGCATCCAGCGCTTCGCTTGCCGACGTGGTAGCGGCAGCCGGTGCGGCAACTTGATTTGCCGTCGTCACTGCGCCGCTCGCCGAAACCTCTCTCACCTGATTCGAATACCAATACCATCCGCCACCGGCGGCCAGCAGCACAGTCGCCGCCAACAATCCGAGTTTCAGTCCTGCACCCAATCCTTTCGAAGCGCCTTCGCCGGATTTTTCATCGAGCGCGAGGGATGAGCCGAAATTGGGCGAGGGCCCATCTCCGGACAGTGTGAACAATGCTTGCTGATTTTCTGAATTTTCTGCGGCAGCTTCTTCTGAATGCAATGTGCGGTCGTGGTGGTCATTCGAATCGGAACTGGCGGATGAAGGCTCGGCAGATTCCGCAAGCGTTGAGTTCGTCTCAAAAGGCTTCACATCCATTTCGTGAGCTGCCGGCGCTTTTGTTTCTGGTGCTGTGGAAATGATCGAGGAATTCCGCGCTAATGGCGCAAGCCACTCCGGAATCTTTACTTCATCGACACCGAAATCGAACGAGCACGAGCCTGGCGCGGGATTTTCTCTTGCTGCCGCGGGGACAAGTAAGTTGGTCAGCGATGCTTTCTTTTCTGGTTCGCTCGCAGACTTCCTCGGTTCGGTAAGCGTTGTCGCTTCCACTGTTGCCTTCGCAGCCTCGTCCTGCTTCCGCAGCGCTTTCTGTAAATTCTTGATATCTTCCGCGGCGTTTCGTTCCGCGGCTCCCGGCTTGGCTTTTTCAGGGCCTTTCAGTTCACGACCCGAACCTGCATGGGTCAGAAATTCCGACAAGGTAGGAATCTTCAGCGCGGCTGGAACGTCCTGTTCATGGACAACCGCAATGGGTTTGAATTCCTGCAGCTTATCTGCAGGGATGGCAGGCGCTGGTTGCGCGGGACGGGCGGCTTGAAGCGGCACGGTCTTTGTGTCATTCGAAGGGATCGCGCCTGCCACGCCGGACGCGGGTAGTGTCTGCGTTTTTGTTTCCGCTACTTTTTCTTCTACGAGTTTGGCGGTTGTTGGAATCGGCGCGGCAGGTCTTATGGCACTGGGGAGACTTGCGGCGGCTCCGCTTGACGGAAATCGCATGCCCCAAAATCCGGGCGATGCTTCCGTGAATTCCAATTCAACGTACCCGCTGGCACTGGGATAGGTTTTAGATTTCGTTACCTGACAAACAACTTCTTTTTTCGTGGTTCCGTTGGTTAGAAAGAGCAGTTGTCCCGGGGACACTGGCGACGAAAGGCGAATCACTGCGCCACTCA
>WNFH01000524.1_pt1 | contig 41779 bp, 36 predicted proteins | sample 5400411 | NCBI WGS metagenome assembly WNFH01 (sample SAMN13153347, study PRJNA577476) | soil metagenome | isolation source: 200 cm saprolite under Douglas fir tree site 2 hole 3 | place: USA:California | collected 2015-04-18 | reverse complement strand
CGTCACATTCGTCGCGAGGAGCGAGAGCTGTTTTCCATTTTTGAAAAGCACGTGACACAAGAGGAGGCTGAAAGAGTCAAGAAGGAGATCGAGAAGTTTTTCGAGTGTCAGGCACCCAACGTGTCTGATTGAAGTGTGCGCCATGATGAAATTCAGACAGCAGTCAACGAATCAAGAAATCGATTTTGTGCCGAAAAGAGTAGTGATTGCCGGTTACACGGGCCGCGACCAGGCCGCCGTCAGGGCCCACATCGATGAACTCGCGGCGCAGGGGATTCCGGCTCCGAAGGAGATCCCCACGATCTTCCGCACCACTCTGGACAGGTTAACTATAGCCGACGAATTGGCAGTGCTGGGCGAGCATACGTCGGGCGAGGCCGAGGTCGTTTTGCTCATCGACGGTGATGCGATCTGGGTCACTGTGGGGAGCGACCACACAGACCGTGAATTGGAGAAGCTGGATATTCCCGCCTCCAAGCAGGTCTGTCCGAAACCGGTGTCCGCTGAGGTATGGAACTACGCCCACCTGCGTCACCGGTGGGACGATCTGGTGCTGAGAAGTTGGGTCGGAGAAGAGGGCCGAGAAGAGCTTTATCAAGAAGGTTACCTGTCGGCTGTCCTTCGACCTGAGGAGTTACTTGCCATTCTGCGGCGCCGATTGGGAGGAGTGTTGGACGGGTCGGTGATTTACACCGGGACGATCCCGCTGCGCAGAGGAGTCTTTTCGAGCAAGCCCAATTTTGAGGCCGAACTTTTTGATGCGGTGACGGGTCGCTCGCTCCGCTGTCCGTATCGGGTGCGGCGTGTTGATGTGCTCTGAGGATAATGCTCGTCGAGCTGTAAACGTCGCATTCAAACGGTAAGGAGGTTGAGGAGATGCCCAAGGAAGAGCTGGAGTTTTTTGACGTCACGACCAAGCCATGGCGGGAGGTTCCGGGCAGCCGATGCTCCGGCCTGCTCGAGCGCATTTTGACTGGGGATCCCAATTCCGGAGATTACACTCGGCTTTTAAGATTTGAGCCGGGTTGTGACACGACGCCGAACGGCGTATTGACTCATGACTTTTGGGAGGAAGTCTACATATTGGAAGGAAGCATTGTCGATTTGAGGCTCGATAAAGAGTTCAAGGCGGGGCAATATGCCTGTCGGCCCCCTGGGATGCCCCATGGCCCGTGGAAATCCCCGGGAGGGTGTATGACGTTCGAGGTTCGATATACAAAGCAATAGAGCCATTCGGCGAGCGAAGTAACCCGCAACAGCAAAGCTGCCTCTTTTGTTCCCAGGTTTAGCAGGGAACTCCGGAAGGGATCGACCCCTGCGCCTGCCATAGATATTTTTCCCTGATTGGCGGGACAGGGCAGTCGATACACCGGGATTCAAGTCCTCCGACGGACCCATCGTTTCAACTTAAACAGATCTCGTGTTATCTAATCTTCGACATGGGAGAGGAAGCTTGGGGGTGGAAGATTGGCGATCTTTAAAAAGAGCGCGGTTTTTAGAGCGCTTCATTACCGAGATTTTTTCTGGTTTTGGATAAGCTATTTTGTCTCCAACATCGGCTCCTGGATGCAGAACGTAGCCCAAGGGTGGTTGCTGTTTGAGATGACCAATTCGCCGTTCTATCTGGGGCTGTTCAGTCTCTCCCGAACGGTTCTTCTTTTCTGTTTTTTCTTGTTGGGCGGGCTCATGGCCGATCGATGGAACCGGCGGCTGGTCATGATTTGGATTCAGGTTGTTTCTCTCGCTACCGCCTTCGTCATGGCTATGATGGTTTCGTTCGACGCCATCCGCGTGTGGCACATCTTTGTGTTGGGTGCGATCACGTCGACCGCCTGGGCATTTGAGCAGCCGGTGCGCCAGTCTCTTTTGCCCCAATTAGTCAGCCGGGAGGATCTCGGAAACGCGCTGGCCCTCAATGCGATCACTTGGCACGGGGCAGGTCTCTTAGGGCCGAGTTTAGTGGGATTTTTATTTGGCTGGATTGGAACCAGCGGATGCTTCTATTTGAATGCGATCAGCTACTTTGCCGTGATTGCAGCCCTCGTGCCCATGCGTATCCCTGTGAACACGGGAGCAGGCACGGCTCGAATCACGGATAGCCTATTAGCCGGACTCGCCTACATCCGCCAGCAGAAATTAATCCTGACTCTTTTGATCGGGTCGTCGCTTTTCAGTATTTTCGGTCGCTCTTACATTACGCTGTTGCCTGTATTCGCGAAAGAGGTGCTTCGGGTAGGTGCTTCCGGGCTGGGTTTTATTGCGGCAGCCCCCGGTCTGGGTACGATCATCGGTTCTTTGAGCCTTGCAGCTCTGAGCCGGATTAAAGCCAATCGCCGGAGCTTGGTCCTTTTGCTGCTAGGCTCTTCGGGGGCTCTTATCCTTTTCGCTACTACGCACAACTTCGCGACCGCCTTTATGATGCTGGTCATGGTGGGAGGGTCGAACATCGCTTTTGATACGCTCGTTAATACCGCTATCCAGCTGAGCGTTGCCGACGTTTACCGAGGCAGGGTTTTGGGCGTTTACGGGCTCGCGACTGCAGGGCTGCGTGAACTGGGGGGAATGCAGGCCGGTTTCGTGGCCGAGTGGACCACGACTCCCTTTGCGCTGGAGGCGGGTGCGGTTGTCGTTGTCCTCATGGCTGTGTTCTTTTTTGGCCCCCGGCTGCGCGGTTTACCGCAGAACTGAAAACAATTCTGTCACCTTACCGATCCATTTCAAGAAATTCTTTCAAGGCATCTCGGCAACTCCTTCGGGTAAATTGTCCACTTCCTGCTTTGGACTGTTAAATCAACTGACATGGCGAATGGATAGGTATTCCGTAGGGAAATGGATGGGATAGCCGAAGAGACATCAGCCACTGTGAAATCGCTGTAAAATAAGTTGACAGATTTCAATTCAGAGTCGCAACATAGATTCTCCCATACGAATCCTTTTTTTACCTTCACGCTCCGTTTATTACCGCAAAGGCAGTGCCCGCAGACTTCGGCATGGGCTTTGCTGTAGATACCAGAAGAACCATGCTTACTTTATGCGAACGGTGCAGTAACAGTCCGCCCTTTTTTAGGGTCCGGAGCGATATTATCGACGTGAAGGTGTGCGTCGACTGCGGTGTAAAGGCGGCGAGTTTAGGGCTTATTGTGACGGAACTCTCTAGAGAAAGCACGAGTCTCCCACCTTCGGATCTTGCCTCCCAAAAAGCGACGAAGTCGGCATAGCCATCCTAACCTTCCAAGACTGCTCTCAGTCTCCTACTAGCTCCTTCTTTTAGAGGTCCGGCGCGATCGGAAGCAACCGCTTCCGATTGACATACAATCGTCCGTTGGATAACTTTTGTCCCAGAATAATTTAGTCATCGATGATGGATTGGAGGCGTGATGGAAAATTTCTACGAAGGTTGGTTGGCTGAGTCAGACCGTATCGAGAAGACCGTTGCGGAGGCGCCCCGGGTGGCCCGAGGCAAAGAGCTGCACTGGGTGCGCACGCGGCAGGATTACAAGGCGGCGCTGATGATCGCGCCCGAGACGGGATTCCCGACAGGCGGGAGTCTCCTCATGAAGGCGGAGATCCCCGCCGGCTGGCACACGGGCAAGCATCTCCATGGTGAAGAGGCGATTTATGTTGAGCGGGGCGAAGGGTTTTTGGTTGTGGACGACAAGCGCTATGATTTTCATCGCGGAACAATTTTCCATGTTCCTTACCAAACACCGCACCAGCTCTTTAATGCGGGCAAGGAGCCGGTCGTTTACATTTCCGGTTTGGCTTGGCCGCTGGAAGCGGCGGTCCGCATGGGTCGAATGGAGCAGATCGAGGACGCGGGAGAAAATGATCCCTCGCAACTGTCAAGATTCCCCACGGAGGAATCGCAGTACTGGCTGGTCGACGGGCGGCGGATTTCCATGCACGAAGATCAGTTCGAGCTTTCCAGCGAGACCAAGCACGGCGCCACCTATTTTCTGATGGGTCGAAGCGGCAAGCAAAACGGCTTCAAGGCCACCGCGGTCGCCATCAGCTCCATCTTCGTGGATCTGCCGCGCTCAAAGAGCCACAGCCATGCTCACCCCGAAGCCTATCTCTACGCATTACAAGGGAGCGGCTATTCAGAGATCGGCGGCAAGAGAACCGATTGGGAGCAGGGCGACGCGGTCCACGTCCCACCCGGGATGATGCATCATCAGCACTTCAACCCCTACGACACCGAGATGAAAGAGCTCCGGTTCGAGTACGGGATTCGCTACTGGCTGGCGGATCAGTGGAGAGGGTATACGACTGTCGACAGGCATTTGAAAGCGACTCATCTAGACGAGTAGGCTACGGATCTCGCCAACGGGGGCTTGGTCATGGCGTGAGCATCTCTTACGTCTCGATCATCGTTTTGAAGTGTTCCCAGGCGCGGAGCGTGGATGCCGGCTTAAAGGTGCTCCGGGCGACCCTTTCCGCCTCATCCCGGTTGATATACTGCGGCTCGCCCAGTTTCATCGCCTCCGCTTGTAGGCGCGCCGACTCTTCCAGATAAAGGGACAGCATGCAGACGTCCGCGATCGACTGCCCGACGACGACTGCGCCATGGCCGCGCAGAAGCACGGCCTTCGCCGGACCTAGGAGACGGGCGATCTCACCCGCCCGTTCCGGACTCTCGACCTGTCCGGTCCGTTCGAAAACAGGCACTCCCTCGAAAAAAATTACACTATAATTGTGCATCGGTCTGACGGTTTGACCCACGACGGTCAGCAGAATCGTGTGGGGAGAGTGGAAATGGATCACCGACTTTACATCCGGGCGAGCCTTGTAGATCGCCTGGTGGACGGAGGACTGGGGAACCTTCTTCTCAAAATCGACCACGAAAAGCTCCCGCGCTTTCACTAGGGCCGGGCTCTTGCGCGGCATGAAGAGCATCTGATCCCCATCGACTCGCGCGCTCAGATGGGCGAAGGCATCGCTCAATCCTTGATCGTGGATGATCCTCAAGGCGGTGACGAAGTCTTTCTTCATGGCTTCCAGATCGGCCTTCTTCATAAGCGACCTCCTCTTTGAACCATCCCAAACTGTGTCGACGAGTCATTTTTCTGATGAAGTTACAACTCTCTTATCGCAAGCGCGAACCGATGTCTATGCCTCGTTTGCTTGCGATTGCATCCAAAATTAAGGGCTTCGGGGCTCCCTTCGCTTCACGGCCTCCCGCAGCGACCCTTCCGGGACTTGCTTGGACGAACCTTCCGGAATTCCCTTCGGTCAGTTCCGGCTTTCATCCTGCGCAAGCCCTCGGTGTGTCCCCGCTGCTCCGTCCATGTTTCTCTCAGGGAGCCCACTCAGCCCTCCCAAGGGGACCGCCCTGCCCTCAAGCGAAGATTGGCTCGGAGGCGATGGAAGTCTCTGCGAGGCTGAGGATAAGCAGCATCGATGTCTGATCCGCCACCGTTCTTTGGCGGAGAGTTTCGATGCTGCCCGAGGCGAGCAGCTCAGACTTCCCGCCTCAGCCTAAGGCTGATCCGTCTCTGGCAGAGACGAGACACTGAAGCGAAGGGGTAGGAGGGTCCCCTTACTTTTTGATGTCTCCCTTCCTTGCGGCAATCTTACTTCCCTGTTATTTTTTCTCTGATGCTGCACCAAAGAAGTGAAGGGGAGTTTCGCCTAGTTTCCGACCTTAAACCCCAAGGGGACCAGCCGCAGGCGATCGAAAAGCTGGTTCGGGGTATCCAAGATGGAAGAAGGTGTCAGGTCCTGTTAGGCGTGACCGGCTCCGGCAAGACCTTTACGATGGCGAACGTCATCGCCCAGCTCCACAAGCCCACGCTGGTGATCGCCCCTAACAAAACGCTTGCGGCCCAGCTCTACAGCGAGTTCAAGGAACTATTGCCCGGCAACTCTGTCCGCTACTTCGTGAGCTATTACGACTACTATCAGCCCGAGGCCTACGTCCCGTCCACGGATACCTACATCGAGAAAGACGCCTCGATCAACGACGAGATCGACAAGATGCGTCACTCGGCTACCAGGGCCTTGCTCGAGCGGCGCGACGTGGTGATTGTGGCCAGCGTCTCCTGCATCTACGGCCTGGGCTCGCCCGCGGCCTACTTCGACCTGATGGTCTATTTGGAAGCGGGGATGGAGATAGATCGGGATCGGGTGCTGCGGAAGCTCGTGGATATCCAGTACCAGAGAAACGACTACGACTTTCACCGCGGCACCTTTCGCGTCAGGGGAGACATCGTCGAGGTCTTTCCGGCGTATGAAGACACTTCTGCGATCCGCATCGAGTTCTTCGGCGACCGGATCGAGGGTCTCCTTGAGATCGATCCGATCCGAGGGAAAATGCAGCGGCGCGTCGACAAGGCGGCCATCTATCCCGCCAGTCACTATGTGACGACTGAAGATAGGATGAAGCTGGCTGTCGAGGGCATTCGAACCGAGCTTCAAGAGCGGCTGCAGGAGCTCCGGGCGCAAAATAAACTGCTGGAGGCCCAGCGGCTCGAGCAGAGAACGCTTTATGACCTCGAGCTTCTCGGAGAGATGGGATTCTGTCCGGGCATAGAGAACTATTCGCGCCATCTTACGGGGCGAAAACCGGGCGAGCCGCCGCCCACGCTCCTCAACTATTTCCCCGGTGACTTTCTTCTCTTTATCGATGAAAGCCACGTGACTGTTCCCCAGATCGGTGGGATGTACCGCGGCGACCGCTCGCGCAAAGAGACTTTGGTCGAGTACGGTTTTCGCCTTCCCTCAGCGCTGGACAACCGTCCGTTGAACTTTGAGGAGTTCGAGGCGGCTTCGAACCAGACGGTTTATGTCTCAGCGACGCCGGCAACCTACGAAATAGAAAAAAGCCAAGGTGTCCTTGTCGAGCAGCTCATCCGGCCTACAGGCCTTACGGACCCGGAGATCGCAGTGCGTCCGGCGCGGACTCAGGTGGACCATCTTCTCGAAGAGATCCGCAAGAGGACGGAGAGACGCGAGCGGGTCTTGGTCACGACTCTGACCAAGAGAATGGCCGAAGATCTCACCGATTATTATCAAGACCTGGGCGTGAAGGTCCGCTATCTCCACTCGGACATCGAGACCCTCGAGCGGGTCGAGATCATCCGCGAGCTCCGAAAGGGCGGCTTCGACGTGCTGGTCGGCATCAACCTGCTGCGCGAAGGATTGGATATCCCGGAGGTCTCTCTCGTCGCAATTTTGGACGCCGACAAAGAGGGCTTCCTGCGCTCGGAGCGCTCACTCATTCAGATCATCGGCCGGGCCGCACGCAATGTCCATGGAACCGTGATCCTCTATGCGGACAATGTCACCGATTCTATGAAGCGCGCCATCGATGAGACGAATCGAAGACGCCGTCTCCAAGCCGAGTTCAATCGAAAGCACGGCATTACCCCGCAGACCGTGGTGAAGTCGCTGGGGACTCCTCTCGTCGAAGTTTACGAGGCCGATTATGTGACCGTGCCGCTGGCGGCGGAGAAGGCCGAGAGGTACGATCCTAAGGAGACCCCTCGTCTGATTGAGCGGCTTAAGAAGGAGATGAAGCAGGCTGCGGCCAATCTGGAATTTGAGAAGGCGGCGGAGCTGCGCGACCGCATCCGCCAGATTGAAGAGCGGGAGCTTGGGCTAAAAAACCCGTTACTGGCGCGAGGAGCAGATGTATGAAAGAGGCAATCAAGAATCAAGCCTGGGTGATCAGCTTCGGCTGGGAAATGCGATTCGCAGCAGCATTGCTGTTCGTTTTCCTGGGTTGTTCCCGTGCTCCTAACAATGAGCTTGAAGCAAAGAATGCCGCCAGCGCTTTTTATGATATCTATATGCAACTCCGTCCATCCGGCGTTCCAAGCAAAGAGCAACAGGACCAATTGAAGCAGGTGATATCGACCCGCCTGGCGGCTCTGTTAAATGAGGCATCGGTTATGGAAGGGAATTCTTCCGAAGAGACAAAGAATGAGGGTTCGCCGAGGATCGAGGGGGATCTGTTTACCTCTTTGGATCAAGGGGCGGTGTCGTACAAAGTGCTCCAATGCGAAAGTCAGAAGGCGTCAGCTGCTTGTGATGTCGAGCTAACGAACGTCAATGATCGTGATAATTCCAAGCTTGCTTGGAAAGATCGGGTGTTTCTTGCCCGAGAAGGAAATCGGTGGGTCGTGGATGATATCGAGTATCTTGGAGATCGGCAATTCATGCACAAAGGGCGCCTCAAAGATTTCCTGAGCAAGATCATAGAGGAAGCGAAAAAAGAGACGGGTTAGAGGAGGAGCTTGGTAGGGGAAGCGAAAAGCCGGGGGCTAAGACTTCTTAGATGTTCTTTGGGTAGAAGCTTTGGTTGTGGTGCTATACCGACCCGCATAGCTAACCATTGGGCGTCTGATTGAGCCATGACAGGAAGGCTTGCACAAAGAATCACCCGGGGTTTGCAATTCATTCTGTTGGCGGCGCTCGCTCTGTCCTCGCAGCGGATATACGCAGCTGAGCAAAACTCAAAATCGATCGAGCGGGCACACTATCGCTCGAACATGGCTGGTTTTCAAATTGATTATCCCCGGGGACTGGACCGTATCCGCCAACGGCAAGGGAAGAAGCTGGCGCGTCACCTTCAGGTCTCCCGAAGTTCGGGACCACGACGTATTTCTCGCCGTAAGTGTCATGGTCTGTAGCACGGCAGTTAATGAATCTGCTTGGGCTGATTGCCGAGAACGTGACTCACACCTTGCTGATCTCTATAAAGACAAGGTACGGTCCCGAAAAGAGATTGTAGTAAATGGGTTGACGGGCGAGAGAATAGAAACGGAAGAGAAGTATGGTCGTGGCCTTCACTATTATGCCCGACTTTCTTCCCTCGATAGAAAATATTTTCTGAGCGGTAGTTTCCCAAAGTCATTTAACATGGACCGCTACGCACCGGTATTCGATAAAATGCTTGCAAGCATCCGCCCGGTCGCGACACAGCAGGTCACGACGTTCAAGGATGCGCGATATAGCTTTTCGATAACATACCCAGATTCGTGCAAGCAGTGCCCCTCTTCGCTCGGAGAAGAGCGCAACGTTGATGAACCCGAATTATTAAGGCTCGCGCCAGCCAGCCAAGGCTGTTCGGGACCAAACGTCATGCTTGTTTCCAGATTAGCAAAATGTTCCGGAACGCTGCTCACCGGTTTGCAGCTGCAAAAGACGCTTCTAGAGGGGTTTACTAGGGTCGGCCTGTTCCTTTCGAGTCCTATGACCGCACAGGGGGAACGAGAAGACGCTCACTTTATCAGAGAAAGTTATCTCTTCGTGAACCTCCTTTCCACAAAGGACTTATTGAAAATTGCGGAGAGATACGAAGTAACTCAGAAGAAGTTGCAAGCAGAGGCGAGAGAGATCTTAATGACGGTAAACACCACACCCAAGTAACCTTTCAAGGCAGCCTAACAATGCGACGCGCCTCCGATGACGTAATAACTATTTCTATCAATTCACTTCCAAGCCGCGAGCGAGTGGGGCAGCTTACTCAAGCCGGTGTTTGGCCCTGACCCGATAGTGTTGAGCGAAATGATTCGGTCGAACTGGGGCGATAACAAGTTCGATTCCAGCTAACTAAACACCTACCTCTTGTACAGCTCCTTGATAAATCCGGAGGACTCCAGTTCCTGGACGAAACTCATATCCACGAAGGATTTCGGATCGGCCGTTGCCGCCTTTGGATTGCTGGGTGCGAGATCGTCGAGGTATGTTTTCACTCCTTCAGGGTCCGGATAGGGCACCTCGCGAAAGATTGGAGCGTAACTCTTATAAGCTCGCTCCAGACTATCAGCGTCAGTCACTTTTAAATTTCTGCTGATGATAGCCTTGGCTCCTTCCTTGTCGGTCTTGATATAGTGAATCGCCTCGGAGATCGCCCGAGTGACTTTTGCCACGAGCGGACGCCTGGATTTAATGATCGATTCCGTCGTCAGGATACCGTTCGTATGAAAGGGAATCTTGAGGGTGCCGATATCCACCAGGACTTTGAACCCTGCCTTTTCCGCTTCTCGGGTAAAAGGCTCGCCCATCATGGAGAATTGAATAAGGCCGCGTGAAAGGGCCGCCAGTCTCTCGGGATTGCCTCCCACCGCGATAATCTTGACATCCTTTTCGGGATCGATGCCCAGACGCCTCAAGCCATGGCGAAGTGCCATGTCGGAAGAAGTGTTCTGGCGGTTGACGCCGCCTATCTTCCCTTTAAGCTGCTCCGGCCTCGTAATCGCCGGCAACGTCACGATCTGGTCCATGAAGTAGGGGACCACCGTGGCGATCATCGTTGTGTCCGCTCCTCCGAGACGGGAACTGACCAAAGATGGGACTGAGATGACGGCGAGCTCCAGTTCTTTTGCGAGTAAAGCTTGAAGGGCGATAATGCCGGAATTGACGCTGATGACCTCTGCATCAATTCCCTGTTTTTTGAAAAATCCCTTTTCCCGAGCTACCCAAACCGGTGTGGGCGCCAGGGTCGATCCTGCCCAAGCAATCCGTGCGCGTTCTTGGGCTATAGCGGTTACGTAAGAACCAAGCAGGAAGATCGTGGCGAAGATTCCTGCCAGAAGTGCGCGATATCTTCTAGACAAATTGAGCCTGCTTCAGGGCGAGCAAAAGCTAACATTTTGATTCTAACGAGGTCAAGGCTATGGGAACAGGAAGCGCGTTGCCTTGACAGGAGTTGGTTGAGACTGTACGCATCATAGATGCGCCTTTCAGTGCCATGAACGAGCAGCGCGAGGAATGCAATCTTCTTTGATCTCATACTAAGGAGGTAACGGATTCATGAGACTTCCCATTAGGGACCCGATCCAGTTGGGTCCCACGCCCTACGAACAGTTTTTGGAAAAGGAAGGTCTTCCGGTCATCCGGGGCTATTTCCTCGAGGACTTCAAGGCCGTGGAGCTCAAGCCCTGGAAGCGAATGGGGGCCCTCGGCTGCTACCTCAGCATGGGCGATCAGCAGGATACGGACGCCTATGTTTGCGAGATAGCGCCCGCGAGTCAGATCTTACCCCAGCGCCACCTCTTCGAAACCCTTATTTACATCGCGACCGGCCGCGGAGCGACGACGGTGTGGCACGAGGAAAATTCCAAGCGAACTTTTGAATGGAGCGCGGGCGCCATCTTTGCGATTCCCTTAAATGTCTCTTATCAGCACTTCAATGTGTCAAAAGACGAGCCGGTTTGTTTTCTGGCGGGGACCAACGCGCCGCAATTGATCAATCTCTTTCACAACGAGGATTTTATCTTCCGCAACCCCTTCCAGTTCCGCGACCGGTTCCAAAACGATGCGGAATATCTTCGCCACAACAAGAGGCTGACGGTGCGCAGCTGGGAAACGAACCTGATCCCGGACGTCAATTCGTTTGAGCTGGATGACTATCCCATGAAAGGGAAGGGAGTACGCATTATGCGCTTTGGCATTGCCGGAACAACCTACGGGTGTCATATTCAGGAATTTCCCGTCGGCAGCCGCAGCACATTCCATCGTCATGGTCCCGGTGCGCTTGTCACCGTCACCGAAGGGACAGGCTTCGCCATGGTGTGGCGCGAGGGCGAAGAGCGCCAGCGCTTCGAGATCCGACCCGGATCGATTTATTCACCCGGCGATCTGATGTTTCACGGCCATTTCAATACCGGCCACACGACGATGCGTCATTTCGCCATGCGGGGCAAAAGTCCGAAGTACAGCCAGGACCGCCATCGCACGCCGTTGCACTACATGATCCCGTTCGATGAGGAGCCGGCGGAGATTCATCCGGAGTATTTGCGGGAGCTGGCTAAAAATGGCGTGAAGACCGAGGTCTCGGTGGTCAAAGAGTAGCCAGCGAGAAATTTGCGGAGAAAAATCCTGATGCCCAACGCCTACTTCTTGTAGAGCCGCTTGATGAAGCCAGACGCATCCAACTCCCTAACGAGGCTCGAATCGACAAAGGTCTTGGGGTCTGCCGCAGCCGCCTTGGGATTGCGCGGCGCCAGATCGTCGAGCATCGTCTTGACTCCTTGAGGAGTGGGGTAGGGCGCCTCCGGGTAAACTGAAACATAATCCTTGTAGGCTCTCTCCAGCCCTTCGGGATCTGAGATCTTGAAAGTCTTGGTGAAGATCGCTTTCGCGCCCTCTTTGTCAGTCTTTAGAAAATGGATCGCTTCGATCATGGCGCGCGTCAGCTTGAGCAGTAGGGGTCTCTTCGCTTTGATAATGCTCTCCCGCGTCAGGATGCCGTTCCACCAAAAAGGTATTTTCAGCGAGACGACATCGAAGAGGTTTCTAAATCCCAGTTTCTCTCCCTCACGCACGAACGGCTCCGCCATGAGCGAGAATTGGATGATTCCCTTGGAGAGAGCCGCGAACCGGCTCGGCTCGTCTCCCGCGGCGATGATCTTGATCTCTTTTTCCGGATCGATGCCGAGTCTTCGAAGCGGGAGGCGCAGGCCGAGATCCGATGTGCTGCCCAGGCGATTGACGCCGGCGGTTTTTCCTTTGAGTTGCTCGGCCGTCGTAATGTCTCGCGTCGATACGATGTGCTGAACAAAGGTCGGCACCACGCCTAGAATCATCACGATGTCCGCTCCCGCCAGCCGGCCGCTGGTCAGCGCGGTCACTGAGGTGCTGGCGGCGTCGATCTCGCCAGCCAGCAGGGCCTGAATGACCGTGGGGCTGGCGTTGATGTTGATAATCTCAGGCTCGACGCCCTGCTTCTGCAGCAATTTTTTCTCTTGAACCGTCCAAACCGGGGCGTTGGCAGGCGTCACCCCCGCCCACGCAAGCCGGAGTTTCTCCTGAGCGAAGACTGAACTCCGGGTGCCGATGAGCGCTGCCAAAGCGAGAAGCGTTGTTAACAGTTTTCTCAGCATGCTTCCTATCTCCGTTGGGCGAGCAGAAGCTAACATTTTGGTTCTGATGAGGTCAAGGTGAGATTTCTCATCGTTCTTTGCGGATGATTCAACAGACCGTTGAAAAGGGCCCATCTACGGTGAGCGGACCTGAGAGCATCTCTGCGATTCGATGCGATACAGCCGTCTTACGCTCGACCGAGTACTGAGGATATCTCTGCTGAGGTACGCGTGAAGCTCCGCGTCCAACGCATCGGCTCTTCGAGATACCCCCAGGCCCGCGGTTACGGAGGCCTAAACTTTTTTGGCACGATAGCGAAGATGGAAAATCCACTTGCTTCCGCTGGCGCGCTGAATCTACAATGCCACTCGACTAATTGTGTGCGGAGGGAGGGAATGATGCCTTACTGTTTTGTCAATCGTATAAAAGTTCATTACAAAGTTTCGGGAGAAGGGTATCCCTTAGTTTTGATTCACGCCAACCCGTTCGACCGGCGTCTATGGATGTATCAGGTCGCGCACTTCTCGACGTTTTTCAAAGTCATCAACATCGACCTAAGAGGCTACGGCTACTCGGAGAAGCCAGCGATTACCACGAGCATCGCAGAAATGGGGGAAGACGTCGTTGGTGTCTGCCGGCAGGAAGGAGTCAAGGAAGCAATAGTAGCAGGTATCAGCGTCGGCGGCGTCATGGGCCTGAGTCTCGGGCTGGACCATCCCGAGATGTTCAAGGCGTTGATTCTCGTCGGTTGCAGCAGCGGACCCGGCGATCGTTACCAGACGCGGATCGACGGATACATGAAAGAGGGGATCTCCCAATATCACATTCAGCACCTGACCTCGCTTGTCAGCAAGGAATTCCCGCAGACAAAATTGGGCCGATACCTGCTTGGCCTTTTCACGGAGACGGACTCCCGCTTGAGCGCCCCGGCCATCGCGGAAATTTTCCACGCGCTGCAAAACCGTGACATGACCGCCCGACTTTCTGAGCTCAAGATGCCGGTGCTGATCATCAACGGCGAATTCGACAACTCGCTCGCGCGCAGTCGCGAGATGAGCCGTAAGATCGCCGGCGCCGAGCATCACGTAGTCCCGGGTGCGGGCCACGCCTGCTGCCTCGAAGATCCGGCGGCGTTCGACGAAATCGTGATGAACTTTCTAAAAAAGCACAGGATCATCGCTGGTTGATCGAGGGGATAAGGAGAAAGCATCTTATGAAGCGCACTCTGTGGTTATCCTTATTCGTGATCTCTTTGGTGTTTTGCGTGACGTCAATGTCGGCCGAGGCCTCCGAGTGGAAAGACAAGGGAGAGGCGGAGGGGAAGCTCGTTTGGTACTGCACCATGGGGACGGCGGATGCGAAGAAAATAATCGACCGCTTCAAAGAGCTTTATCCCAAGATCGACAGTCAGTTTTACCGCACGGGCGACGCGCAGTTGATGGAGCGGATTCTCGCGGAGGCGCGCGGCGGCAAATTTCTTTGGGACGCCGTAACGACCACCGGCTACTACACCTACTTTCTCAAAAAGAGGTCCATGATCACTGTCTATGATTCTCCGGAGAGAAAGTATTTCCCCGCAGGCCACAAAGACCCGCAGGGGACATGGAGCTCAATTTATACGAACTATGCTGTGCTGGGATACAACAGCCGGGCGGTCAGAAAGGAGAACGTGCCCAAGTCGCATAGAGATTTGCTCAAGCCCCTGTGGAAGGGACAGATCGGGATGGTGTCAACCGCTTACGAATGGTTCGCCGTCGTCTTGCAGGGCATGGGCAAAGAAAAAGGTGTTGCCCTCATGCGCGAACTGGCGAAGCAGCAGCCTCAGTTGCGCACCAACCGTACGCTACTCTCTCAGCTCGTCGCCGCGGGGGAAGTCACGTCCGCGCTCACTGCCTACTCGCAGAATTTCGAGAACCTCAAACGGGACGGAGCGCCGGTCGATTGGGTGGCGCTGGACCCTGTGTACGGAAATCTTAATCCGATGGGCCTTTCTGCCAAGGCGCCTCATCCGAGCGCAGGGAGACTGTTCGTGGACTTTCTTCTCTCAAAGGAGGGGCAGGAAGTGATTCGCTCTGAGCGACGCGTGCCGGACCGGGTCGATGTCCTCCCGGATCCGCCCAAGTTGGCGCAAGGATTCGTTCCCGTGTTTACCGCCGACGAGATCTATGAAAACTTCGACAGCTACGTCACACTCTTCCGGGACATCTTCGGAAAGAACTAGCGCTTCCCGGGCTGCTCAAGGCTGCTGCAGGTATTCGTTGGTCAGTGATGTCGAACTGCCGACAATGGCCTGTTTCAGCCAGATCCTCCTGAGGCGGACCCGTCGTGCGTTGTGGCGGGGGCTGATCCTCAGCCGAAGGACTGATCCGCCTAGGGCGGAGCCTAGCGTCCGCCTAGAAAGATGTCGCGGAATTCTCTGCCGCCTTCTTCCACCATCGGCGCGATGAAGTCGGCATCCACGACGAAGGGTTCTTTTTCTAGCAGCTCGGGGAATCTCTGCTTGACTCCCTTTCGAGCCACGACACGGCCGAAAGTCGTGGCCATGGCCTCACCTTCCTCGGAGAGCGAACAGTCGATAAAAAGCGCCGCGGCGTACGGATGAGGCGCGTAACGGGCAAGCATGATGTAGTTGGCGAGGGCGAGATAGGGTTCCATGACGACGATGTCTATCGGCGCTCCCTTCGCCTTGTAATCGAGCACGGTGTTGCCTGACTGGACGATGGCGATGGGTCTCTCGCCTGCGGCCAGCAGTTGAGTCTGAGCGGTTCTGCCCCGCATCATGGTGAGATCCTGCTTGGCCAGATTTCTCATGTAGTGGAGCCCTTTTTCTCTGCCGAAATGTCTGAGCAACACGGTGAACCAGTCATAGGCCTCGTTGTCGAGAAACATGTTCCCTTTCCATTTCGGTTGCAGCAGATCATAGTAACTCCTGGGAGCCTCAGCTCGCTTGACCCCATTCGTGTTGTAGCCAAGCACCTGCGTGAGCAGAGAAAAAGCGGTAAAGTAGCCTTCCTTGTCTTTAGCGGAGGCAGGAAAGAACTCTCTCTGTGGAGACAGGTACGGATCGATAGTCCCGATCTTCTTCAATGCCGCCGCTTCTTCGGCAGAAACATTGACGACATCGACCAAGTGCTTGCCGGCCTTGTATTCCGTCTGGATCTTAACAAGCAACTTGTTTCCCGAGACGCGGTAGGTGTTTACTTTGAGAAAAGGGAAGCGCTTGTTGAACGCTTGGGCGAAAGGCTCGATTTGTTGCGCTTGCAGGGAGCTATAGAAAGTAACTTCCTTTTCAGCTCTGGCGCCCTCAACAAGAGCCTGCTGTCTTTGCTCGGGGCCCAGCTTGCTCAGTTTGAACAAGCGCTGGCCGGACCTCTCCTGACCCGGCGCCGGGATAGCGCATAGCAGAGTCGAGAACAGAGCAGTAGTAGAAATCCACTTGAGCCAGCGCTTCATAGCGATCCCTCCGTTGGGCTAGCGCGGGTATGTAGCGACAGGTGTTATGAGAGCCGCTGCCGAAACTCTGTTGCTCTCGCCTGTTTCAGCCTGATCCGCCTCTGGCAGAGCCTAATGCCTGAACTCTATTTTTTGTACAGCTGCTTGATAAAGCCCGACGCGTCCAACTCTTTAACCAAACTCATGTCGACAAAGGCTTTGGGGTCTGCCGTTGCGGCCTTTGGATTCGTATGCGCCAGGTCGTCAAGCATCGTCTTGACTCCGTCCGGGGTAGGGTAAGGCGTTTCCGGAAACGCGTTTGAATAATCTTTGTAAGCCCTTTCTAAGCCTTCCGGATCGGAAACACCCAAATTCTTCTTGATGAGTGTTTTTTCGTACTCCTTTTCGGTTTTGATGATATGAATGGCTTCGACCATAGCGCGGGCTAATTTCTGCATGAGCGGACGCTTGGCTTTGATGATGCTTTCACGCGTCAGTATGCCATTCCACCAGAAGGGGATCTTGAGGTCACTAATGTTAAAAAGATTTCGAAAGCCGAGCTTCTCTGCCTGGGTCAAGAACGGTTCCGGTATAATCGTGAACTGAGTTAATCCCTTTGAAAGCGCCGCGAACCTCTCTGCGGTGCCTCCCGTGGAGATGATTCTTACGTCCTTCTCCGGATCGACGCCCAATCTTCTAAGCGCGAGGCGGAGCCCCAGGTCGGACGTACTTCCGAGTCGATTGACCCCACCCGTTTTTCCTTTGAGCTGTTCTACGGCGGTAATGGTCGAAAGCGAGACGATGTGATCGACGAATGTCGGGACGACGCCGACGATCATGACCGTATCCGCTCCCGCCAGCCGGGAGCTGGTGAGCGTGGTGACGGAAATGCTGGCGGCATCGATCTCGCCGGCCAGTAGAGCCTGGAGCACCGTAGGGCTGGCATTGATCGCGATGATTTCCGGCCGAACGCCCATCTTTTCGAGTAGCTTTCGTTCCTGGATCACCCAGATTGGGCTGTTCGTTGGACTAAATCCCGCCCAGGCAAGCCGGAGTTTTTCCTGAGCGAAAGTTGAACTCCCAAGAGTCAGCAACAGCGCCAGAAAGGGAATCGTCGCTAAGAGCCTTCTAAGCATGGTCTGTGCCTCCTTTGGAACGAGCCAAAACTAACATTTTGGTATAAATGCGGTCAAGGCGTTATCAGCCTCGGATTTATCCGATTGCCCAGGGGGCAATTGTGGTGATAATTTCATGGCTGGTAGCCGCTCACTGAGAACTTATCTCATGCCTCCCATCGAAGAAAAATTAGACGGTCTTCCGGCTCGGCCCGGCGTCTATCTGATGCGGGATAAGCACGGCAAGGTGATTTACGTCGGCAAGGCGAAGGATCTGCGGGCGCGGGTGCGCGCCTATTTCCGCGGCGGCGACGGCCGCTCTCAAATCGAGTTCCTTCTCCGCCGGGTCGGCGACTTCGAGACGCTGGTCACGCAAAACGAGAAGGAAGCCTTGATCCTGGAAAACAACCTCATCAAGCAATACAAGCCGCGCTACAACATCCGCCTCAAAGACGACAAGAGCTACCTCAGCATCAAAGTCAACGTGCGGCATCCGTGGCCGAGGATTCTCGCCACCAGGAAGATCGTGAAGGACGGCAGCCGTTACTTCGGCCCGTACTCCTCGGCGGTCGCCGTCCGGGAGACTCTCGACATCATCGAAAAGCATTTTCTTCTCAGAAGCTGCACGGAGTACAACTTCAAGAATCGAGCGCGTCCCTGCCTCCAATACCAGATCAAGCGCTGCTTGGCGCCGTGTGTCTTGCCCGTGGATCCCAAGGAGTATCAGGAGAACCTCAGGCGGGCGATGCTGTTCATCGAAGGGAAACAGCAGGAGCTGTCGGACGAGCTGAGGCGCAGGATGGAGGAAAAGGCCGAGGCGCTGGAATTCGAAGCGGCAGCGAGGCTCAGAGACCAGATCCAGGCGGTGGAGAAGACCGTGGAAAAGCAGCGCATGGTTTCCCACTGGGGGACGGACCAGGATATCTTCGGTCTCTATCGGGAGGGAGGATTCATCGAGGTTCAGGTCCTTTTCGTCCGCCAAGGGAAACTCACAGCCAATCAATCCTATTCATTGGAAGATCTCGAGTTCTCCGACGAGGAGGTCATGGAATCGCTGCTCACCCAGTTCTACCAGGGGGATCGCTTTGTTCCTGATGAGCTTTTGCTTCCCGTCGAGCTTGAGGACCGGGAAGTCCGCGAGGAGGTTCTGAGCGAGCGCAAGGGAAAAAGAGTCTCCATCCTCTCTCCCCAGAGAGGGGACAAGCGGCAGTTGCTGGAGATGGCGGTGCAGAATGCCCGCCAGAGCTTCTTCGAACGCCACGATCAGGAGCGAGAGAGAGAAAAGATGCTCCTCGAGCTTCAGGAAAGATTGCGCCTCAAGCACTATCCTCAGCGCATCGAGTGCTATGATATCTCGAACATTCACGGCACCAATGCCGTCGGCTCCATGGTGACCTTCATCAATGGCGAGCCGGACAAGAGGTTTTATCGCCACTATCGCATCCGGACGGTGGCTGAGGAATCCGGAGGGGACGATTTCGCAATGATGCACGAGGTCCTGAAGCGCCGTTTCGCCCGCGGACTGTCCGAGGGCGGCCTGCCGGATCTCGTGGTCGTGGATGGCGGGAAAGGGCAGCTCGCCATGGCGCTGGCGGCGATGCGAGAGCTCGGAGTAAAAGAAGTCGATGCGGCAGGCCTGGCCAAGGAGCGCGTCAAACGCTCGGCGCGCAGCCCGGAAATTGAGCGGACGGAGGAGCGGGTCTTTCTGCCGGGCCAGAGCAATCCCATTATTTTGCGGCGCAACTCCAACGTCCTCTTTCTGCTCCAGCGCGTGCGCGATGAGGCGCACCGCTTCGCCATCACGTATCATAAGAAGTTGCGGAGCCGCGCCACCTTATACTCGGTGCTGGACAAGATTCCGGGAATCGGCGGCGTGCGCAAAAGAGCGCTCTTGCGCGCCTTCGGCAGCGTCAAGAGAATCGAGGAAGCAACCTTGGACGACCTCCTTAAGGTTCCATCCTTGAACGAAAAGGTCGCCCAACAGATTCTCCAGTCGTTGAAATCGGGTTCCACCTGAGGCAGCGCATGCCCTCGGTCGATCCCAGCCCTGTACAGAGAGAGCTGCTGGAGAGAAATCCGTCTTTCTGGATTATCGTTCCGACTCTGGCCCTTCTTTCCGGCCAGGCGTTGGCCGCTGTATCGCTAGTCCTTCCAGTTTTTTCTTTAACCCTGTTCGTTATTCCGCTCCTGTTCTTATTCCGGCGCGACAAGAGAGTATTGGCTCTCTTCCTCGCAGTGGCAGGCGTGGCATTCGGTTTGGGTTACGTCAGGCATCGCCAACTTCTTCAGCCCGAGTTTTCCCCTAACCACCTGCGCTCGATCATGGAAGAGGGCTCACTACTCTATCTCGAAGGCCATCTTCCTTACGAACCCGAGAAACTTCCTCAGCGGAGCCGCTGGGTGGTCCGCTCCGAGCGGATCTGGCACCCGACCGGCGCTGAGCAGATAACGGGCGATTTGCTCATCAGCGTCCGGCAAACGAGGAGGGAATGGCATTACGGAGACAGGATTCGTTTCCGGGCGCGACCTCTGATCCCGCGCGACAACGGTAATCCGGGCGGCTTCGATTATCCGTCTTTTCTGGCCCGGCGGGAGATCTATGCGACCGCTTCCCTGCAGAATGACGATGAAGTCGAGTTGCTGGCCAGGAGTTCGTCCGGTTTCTGGCAAGTGATCGAATATCTCCGAAGGGAGATACGCCGCTTCATCGAGAGCGAGTTCTCGCCGCAAAACGGCGCTCTGATGAAGGCGCTGGTGGTGGGGGATATGGGTGGAATTTCCAAAGAAGTCCGGGCCGATTTTACCGCGGCGGGTGTGAACCACGTTCTGTCCATCTCCGGTCTCCATGTGGGGATGCTCGGGCTGGTTATTTTCTTTGGAGTCCGTTTCTTCGGGTCGCTCAACTCCTATCTCTTGCTGCGCTGGAATCTGCTCAAGATCGCAACTTTCCTTTCCTTCTTGGCGGTGCTCTTCTACACGGCCCTTGCCGGGGGGATGATCCCAACCGTCCGTTCGGCGATCATGATCGGCATTTACGAGCTGGCGGTCCTGCTCGATCGCGAGGAGGAGGTTTTCGGCAGCCTGGCACTTGCGGCTCTTCTCATCGGTCTCGTTTGGCCTGGGGCGGTTATGGATATCTCCTTTCAGCTTTCCTTTCTGGCGGTCCTATTCATAGTCTGGGGATCCAGAAAATTGACCCAAGGGTGGCCGGTCCGGCAACAGAATCAATTGCCTCAAGAGCGGAAATGGTGGCAGCGGAGAATGCGCCAAGTGATTTTGTATCTCGCGGTTCCTATCTTGGCCACAATCGGAACAGGACCGATGATCGCCCTTTACTTCGGTCATCTCTCATTGGCCGGCTTCTTCTCCAATCCGTTTATTGTTCCATTGGTCGGCTTCGTGATCGTGCCCCTGGGTCTTTTAGTCGGATTCTTGTCTTTGTTAGCGCCCGGCTTGGCGCTTCCGTTTATCTGGTTAGCCGAGCCCTTGTTATCTCTTGCTCACGCGGTGGTTCGTTATCTTTCGCTCCTTCCGCTCGCCAATATCGGCGTTCCGATTCCCAATCTCCTGGAAGTTGTTTTGCTCTATCTTTTTATCCTCTCCGTTTTGGTTGTCCGTCGCAGGTCTCATCTGGTCTTTCTACTCGCCGCGGTGTCCGTGGCCATTATCGGCGACGGTCTCTATTGGCGGCAGGAGCGATGGAACCGCAAGGAACTTCGCGTCACCCATCTCAGCGTCGGACACGGAGATGCTGCGGTTGTCGAGTTTCCCGGCTCCAAGGTGCTCGTGATCGACGCCGGGGGAACTGCGACCGGGGACTTTGATACCGGAGAGGCGATCATCGCTCCCTTTCTGCGCTCACGAAAAATCCTTAAAGTCGATTATCTGTTCGTAAGCCATCCTCGAGTCGACCATTACGGCGGGATGAAAACCATCGTAGAGGAGTTCGCTCCGTCGGAGTTTTGGTCCGGGCCTGGAAAGGGTATTACAGTCCGCTATCAGGAGATGGAAGAAATGGTGGAGGGATCGGCGGCAAAAAGAATTTTTCTCAGCAGCAGAGATCCTTGCCGCCTCATCGATGGGGTCCGGCTCTGCGTCCTCTACCCGCCGGAGGACAAAAGCGGCGACTCCTCAGTGGTGGTCCGCCTGAGTTTCGGTCAAGCGGATCTTCTCTTTGGAAGCGACATCGAGGGAAGGGATGAGAAGGCTCTGCTTCTACGGCAGGCGGCTCTTGCCAGCGTGGTTCTGAAAGTTCCGCGCCATGGGAGTCTCAGTTCCAGCACGGAGGAATTCATCGAAAAAGTTAAACCTAAGCTTGCAGTATTTTCGGTAGGTCAAAGGAATCCCTTCGGGCTTCCCAGAGAAGAGGTTCTTGGCCGCTACTCCCAAGCCGGTGCGGTAATTCTTCGCACCGATCGGGATGGAGCGATTATCGTAGAGACGGACGGGAGGCAACTCCGCTATTGGACCCATCGGGGCGGGAAAAAGGGGTCGCTTGCTTTGAACCTCGACAACGCAGCGGGATAAATCAACCCCGTTTGGTCATCGCTTTAAAGATTTCCTCCGGCGTGATGGGCAGCGATTTTACTCTTACTCCCACCGCATCCTCCACCGCATTGGCAATCGCCGGAGCGACCGGAATGATCGCTGTCTCTCCGATCGCCATGCTGTTGTAGGGTCCGGATCCTGTAGTCGATTCCTTGAGCACCGTCTTGAGTTCCGGGATGTCCTGGATGGTGGGGATCTTATAGTCGCCAAAGTTGGCCGTGAGGATTTTGCCTCCGTCAACTATGAGATGTTCCATCAAGGCGTATCCCATTCCCATCACGGAGCCGCCGTCAATCTGGCCTTGGTGCATAAGCGGATTCAGCACGGTGCCCGTGTGGTGGGCGGTCGTAAACTTTTTCAACTTGACCTGGCCGGTTTGAGGGTCGACCTCAACCTCCGCGACCTGAACGCACATGGAGGCGTCGTGAACTTTCGTCCGATCGTTGTAATAGCCCTCGGCGCGAATCGGCGAGCCGGTTGCCTTTACGAGCTGCGCATAGCTCAGGCGCCGCTCGGCGCGGCGGTGGAGAACTCCGCCGTTGGCAATGATGACGTCCTCGGACTCTCCCCCCAAATGCTTCGCTGCCCGCCTCTTGATCTCTTCTTTGGCCTTGATGGTCGCTTCGTACGCCGCGTTGCCGTATACGCGCGTGGCCCGGCTCCCGCCGACGCCGGTATCTTTTCTTCCGGTCTTGGTGTCCAAGGATTCGGCTTTGATCTGATCCAGCGGGACTTGAAGTTCCTGAGCCACGATCTCGCAGAGAACCGTATAGGTGCCGACGCCTTGATCGAGCACGGCGGAAGCGACCGTGAGCTCTCCCTCTTCGTCAATGGTAATGCTGACTGCGCCCTCGCCGCCGTTGGTGAGCCAATGGGTCAACGCGATTCCACGGCCGGTGTTTTTCGCTTTCGGCTTGTAGTAGCCGGATTCCTTGAGCGCCATCTCCAGCGTCTCTTCAGCCTTGATGTGATGGACCTCGCCTCCGGTCGGCAGTTCGTCGCCGTCGTGCATCAGATTCTTTAGTCGGAACTGGGCCGGGTCCAGGCCCACTCTTCTCGCCACCAGATCCATCTGGCTTTCGTTGGCAAAGGTGCCCTGAGGATCTCCGGGTGCCCGCATGTGACCGCAAGGAATCTTGTTGGTATAAACCATTCTCTCCTCGACCAGCGCGTGCGGAATTCTGTAAGGGCCCGGGCATTCCCTCGGGCCTTGCAGCAACCCATTCGGCTTGAAGGCGCCATAGGCGCCGCTGTCGAAAATGAATTCCATATGGTGCGCCACGAGAGTTCCGTCCTTCTTCACCCCCGTCCTGACCTTGATGATCGATGCGTGTCTCGGATTGCCCGCGGTAAACTCCTCGTCGTAGTCCATGACCATCTTCACCGGCCGGCCGCTCTTGAGAGACAGGAAGTAAGCGACAGGGATGTCCATGAAGTCGCCCTTGCCGCCAAAGTCGCCGCCGATGTAGCAGGGGTGGATCACGAGTTTTTCAGGATCGATCCTGACAGCGGTCGCCACCTGATCCCTGACGACGAACGGAACTTTGCTGCACGACCAGATCTCCGCCCCTCCAGAGGAGTCCGCCTTCGCCACGCAGGAGTGCGGCTCGATGTAGGCGTGATGGACCTTGTTCGTGGTGAAAGTATTCTCCACGATGATATCGGACTGGCGGAATCCCAACTCGAGGTCTCCCTTCTTCCAGGTCATGTAGATGAAAATGTTGCTCGGTGCTTCGAGCTTGACAGGGAGTCCCTTGTAGCTCATCACGTCCGGATGGATCAGCGCCGCCGCAGGCTTGATCGCCTCCAGAGGATCCAACACCGGTTCGAAGTCCTCGTACTCGACTTCGATGAGATCCAGAGCTTGCTCAGCCGCTTCTTCCGTCTCCGCCGCAACGGCGGCGACTTTCTCGCCGATGAAGCGGACGACGCCATCGGCCAGGAGCGGCATGTCATAGACTCGCCGGCCGATCTTGAGACCGGCCACATCTTCTCCCATGATGACCGTTTTCACTCCAGGAACTTGACTGGCCCGGCTGGTGTCGATTCGCTTGATGCGCCCATAGGAGATAGGGCTTCGGAGCACCTTCCCCCATAGCATGCCGGGCAAAACGACATCGACCGCATAGATCGCTTTGCCTGCGACTTTATCTTCACCTTCGACCCTCGGTGTGGGCCTGCCGACCACCTTGTTTGTAACCATCGCTTCTCCTTCAGAGTTGTTTGACTTAAGCTGTCCGTTTTCTCGATTACGGCTGAATGAAAAAGAATCGGATCTGCTCCCCGGGAGGGATTCAGCGCTTTCTTACCATAGGATGGATCCGAATGCCATAAAGAGGATTATGCCCGCAGGAAAACCTCTGCCGAGATGGACATTTTGCGGAGAAAAATGGTAAAGGTAATGGCGGCAAACGAAAAAATAGGACGAGGAGGAAGATCGAAGGGGAAGAGAAAGTCACAGGCAAGGCTGTTTATTCAGTCGATGTGATCTTGCCCGGAATGTTGTGGGGGAGAGTATTGAGGAGCCCCATTCCTTACGGGCGCATCAAACAAATTGACACCAGCCGAACTCTGCAAGTCCCCGGCGTTAAGGCCGTTATTACCGGAAAAGATGTCGCGGGACTCAGAATCGGAAGGCGGATTTTCGATATGCCGATCCTGGCGGATGGCGTCGTCCGCTTCATCGGCGAGAAAGTCGCTGCCGTTGCGGCGGAGACGGAAGAAGCGGCTGAGCAAGCTCTGGATCTCATGGAAGTGGAGTACGAGGAACTGGAACCTCTGCTGGATCCTTTGGAGGCTATGAAGCCTTCGGCGCCTCTGCTTCACCCCGATCTCCTTTCGTACAAGGGGTTGCCCAACAAACTGGAGGCCCCGAGCAACGCCTATATCCAGATGTCATGGGGCAAAGGGGATATCCAGGCAGGATTTCAGCAAGCCGACGTGGTGGTCGAAAATACCTTTCATACACAGTTTGTGCACCAGGCCTACATCGAGCCGCATTCGTGCGCGGCCAAGGCGGACCCATCCGGGGGGGCGGAGATCTGGTCGTGCAGCAAGACTCCCTTTGCCGTGCGGGAGCAACTCGCAAGCTCGGTTGGTATCCCCAAGGATAAGCTTGTCTTCCATCCGCTTCTCATCGGCGGGGATTTCGGCGGCAAAGGCGGACCGATGGATGTCCCTGTCTGCTACTTTCTTTCGCTGAAGAGCGGCCGGCCGGTGAAGATGGTCATGGACTACGATGAGGAATTGATCGCCGGCAATCCGCGGCATGCCTCGATGATCAAAGTAAAGACCGGAGTCAAAAAAGACGGGACGATTGTCGCGCAGTACATGGATTTCATATTTGACAGCGGCGCCTACGGGGCCATGAAGCCGGTCGGGTACCTCATCGGTCCGCAGAACTGCGCCGGACCCTACAAGATTGCCAATTGTTTCATCGAGGAGAAGATTATCTATACCAACAAGGTGCCGTGCGGCCATATGAGATCTCCCGGCGACCCGCAGGGTTTCTTCGCCAATGAGAGCCAAATGGATCTCGTGGCCAAGAGGATCGGCATGGATCCGGCTCAATTCAGGAAGAAGAACCTGATGCGCGACGGCGATGTCTCGCCGATCGGCCATCAAGTCACTCACATCAAAGCCATCGAGGCGCTGGACAAGGCGATCGCCATGTCGGGTTACCATAAACCGAAGCCGAAAAATGTCGGGCGCGGGATCGCCATTGGAGAGTGGGCGACGAACGGCGGCGAAGGCAACGTCTTTGTAAAGATCGACGACAAAGGAACCATCACGGTTTCCTCGCCTGTCGTGGAGCAGGGGACCGGGACCTTTACGATTATTTGCGAAGTCGTGGCGGAAGAGCTTCAAGTTTCTCCCGAGACTCTGGTGTACGAGAGCATGGACACCACCACGGTGCCCAGTGATGGCGGGGTAGGCGGCAGCCGTGCCACGAGGGTCTATGGCAACGCGGCCTACGAGGCGGTGACCCAAGCGAAAGAGGAGCTTCTCAAGGCGGCCGCTCAGTCTATAAACGTCAAAGCGGAAGAGCTTGTGATCGCAGACGGCCGCATCGTCCACCGGCGCACGAAGCGGCGCATAAGCTATGGGGAAGCAGTCAAGGCCAAGGGATCGCCGATCCATATCAGGGGCCATTATCAGCAGACGGGCAAGTCCCACGAGGCTTCCATCGTGGCTCAAGTGGCGGAGTTGCATGTCGACCCTGACACGGGAGAGATCAAGCTGAGACAGATGATCTCGGCTCACACGACGGGAACCGTGATCAATCCGTTGATGCATCAGGGCCAGATCGAAGGCGGTCTGGTGTTCGGGCTGGGCTATGCGCTTACGGAGCATCTCATGGTGGATGACGGCAAGGTGGCGACGGCCAATTTCGGCGAGTACAAGATACCCAACATCCAGGATATCCCGCCGCTAAAGACGGCCGTCCTCGAGATAGCTGCGGGCCCCGGCCCATATAAGAGCATGGCCATCGGTGAGATCTCCAATGTCCCGACGGCGGCGGCGATCGCAAACGCAGTCGAAGATGCGGTGGGGTTGAGGATAAAGGCTCTGCCGATCACCTCCGAGAAAGTCTTCGAGGCGATGAGCGGAAAAAGCTGAGTCGTAAGCGAACTACAGTCAGAAGCCTAGTCGGTTTATCTCTTAATTCAGTCCAACCACGGCGGCAGGATTCACCGTGCTGACTCGGTGGATCTCGTCCTTGTTTAGACCGAACGCCTCCATGTAGGCGCGCATCTGCCGTATGCACTCCACGGAGTTGGGGAAGAGCGGCTCGCCGGCGTCGCTGGAGAGCGTGACATGCTCTACGCCGGCGCTGCGGACGGCTTGATACATCTCGAAGGGATCGACGCCGAGCAGCGGCGAGATCTCGTCATAGGTGAAATTCAGATAGATCCCTTTCTGCCCGAGCTGCTTCATCTGTTCGATGCTTAAATTCACGAACGGGCTGAAGGGGTGGTCGACGACGGCGTGTTTGAACTTGAGTCTATCGACCTCATCGGCCATGGCGAAGATCTCGGCATGAGTGGCGTGTCCGAAGAAGAGCGCCGCGCCGTGATCGGCGACGATGCGGATGATATCTCGAATCGCCGACTTCAACTTCCCGTTCTCGTCAATCAGGTAGTGCCCGATCTTCAGAGCTTCCTCCCAGGGCAGCGCGGGTGTAAGCTCGTGCCTATCTGCGGTGGAGTCCCACCAGCTTTTTCGCCCGCCGACCTTGCTCAACGTATTGGCATGCATCGCGACCGGCATCCAGATTCCTTTGACGCCGGCTTTCAGTTGCTCCTCGGTTGCTTTGGGCGAGGGCGGCTCGCTGCGGTCGGCTACGTTAAAGCCACCCCAGCAGATGACCGGCCTGACTCCTTCGTTATCGGACCAGCGATTCAGTTCCTCCTGGACTCGGTTGACCGCTTCCATCGGTTGTCGCCGGCCGACGATGGTCTTAAATAAAATCCCCCGCATGCCGCTCTTGGAAGCGTGCTTGGCGACCGCCAGGGCGTCTTGCTGCCCTTCGTTGGCGTGGCAGTGAATGTCGATGGCATCCTTTACCCCCGGAACCTCCGGCGGGTACTGGATGTGCCCCTTGTAGGCTCTGCGTACTTCGTAGGATTTGAGATAGCGCGCGGCGGTCGGACTTAGAGCCTTGGCTGTTTCCATGGGTTCTACCTCCAGATGAACTTTCGGTGAAGGCGAAGTTCTTCCTCTTCTAATTGTTAAGTAGTCCTGGGTAGGGGTCTTGTCAAGGAAAAGAAGGCGCGGTTGCAAGAAGTGTGTGCTGAGCAGTGCAGGCCCCTCGGGCCAATCCCACTGCTCTCAACTTTCGGTGGCGAGAGCCTCTAAATGTAGGTTCTTCCTATCTGATAACTTCGCGCACCCGGTTGGCCGTCACCGCATCCTTCATTGGATTTGCTCCAACTGACTGGGGTGAAGGAGACAAGATTCGACCTGCTCAAATATCACTGGATCGGTTCGCAGGAAAAGGGTCAGATCATGCTTTACATCCGGGCGGACTCCCCATATAAGTCGATCGAGGATGTCATCAAAGTGAAGGAGCCGCTGAAATGGTGACGAAGGCTGGGATGGAGATCGATCCTTCCACTGGAGAAAAAATTGAGGAGTTGCTCTGGGAGATTATGGTTCAGCCTGCCGAGGTCGTCGAGCGGATAAAAAATTGATGGAAGAAAAATCCTTTCTCAGAGCGTGTGAATCTTATTTCGATATTCGGAGGACTTAGATTATGGAATCCAACATAGCAGATGAGCATCCAGGCCTCGGCAAGGGTCTGGAAAGACTGAAAAACAGAGTCGCGATCGTCACCGGCGCCAACAGCGGCATCGGCCGCGCCACGGCGCGTCTCTTTGCGCGCGAAGGAGCGAAGGTCGTCTGCTGCGATATCCAGGAGAGTTTGACCCCCAGAGTCGACAAGCTGATCGAGCAGGATGGCGGGCAGGCGCTCTTCGCGCGCGTCGATGTGACGCTCCAAGCGGATTGCGACCGGATGGTGGCGACGGCGCTGGAGCGTTACGGAGAGCTGCACATTCTCTTTAACAACGCCGGCGGCGGCATACGGAAAAAGATCCACGAGTTCACCGACGAAGAGTGGAACTTCGTGGTGAATTTGAACCTAAACGGCCTTTTTCGCGGGGCGCGCGCTGCGATCCCGCATTTTCTCAAGAAACGGAGCGGCAACATCGTGAATACCGCATCCACCTTCGGATTGCTGGCCTCTCCCGAGTACCCGGCTTACTGCGCGACGAAGGCGGCCATTGTCAACCTGACGCGTGAAATGGCTTTGGACTATGGGCCGATGGGGATTCGGATCAACTGCGTTTGCCCCGGTGCCATCGAGACGCCGCGCTTCAGGGGATACCCGCCGCGTCCCACGATGGATCAAGGGATGACGGACGAGCAGCGAGTCAGAATGGGTAGCAGCAACAAGGCGCTTTTACGAATGGGACGTCCCGAGGAGATCGCCTACGCCGTTCTGTTTCTCGCGTCGGACGAGTCGTCCTTCGTCACGGGTCACGCCCTTGTGGCGGACGGCGGGCAAACCATCGATGCTTAACCGGGGCACTAATTTGAGAGCTTTTACTTTTCTCTGGGAGCCGATGACTCTACACTTGCCGACGTCGCGCGCCGCAGGGGAAGCGGGCGGCTCATGATCGGAAGCGATTATCCTCACCCCGACGGGATGTTTCCCAACACGGTCAAGATGATCGAGGCGAGCGAAGGGCTGACGCGCGAAGACAAAGACAATCTCCTCGGGGGAACGGCCTCCCGCTTCTTCAACTTGAATGGAAACAGATAGCCGCTGCATTGTCTGCTTGCCACCTGCCTGTAAATTCGCTGCATTTCTTTTTGTCAGGAAATAGAAATGAACGATTTAACTATTGGCAATGCGATTATCATCCCGATGACGCAGAAAGGGCTATTGCTTCGGCCAGGATACGTGACCTTTAAGGACGGGACTATCACCGGCGTAGGCGAAGGATCTCCTCCGCCGGGCGAAAACGGACAGTTCATCGATGCCCAGGAACGCGTGCTCCTGCCGGGGTTAGTCAACGCGCACACGCACCTTTATCAGGTACTGTTGCGCGCCGTGTGGGAGAACCTGCCGCTTTTCCCCTGGTTGAAGCGGATCTACGGTGCGGCCGAGGTTTTGCTCGCCAGTCATTTTTACGCCGGGAGCCTCCTCGGTTGCCTTGAAGCGCTCAAGGGGGGCGTGACAACGATCTGTGAACATAATTTTCTCAATCCTCACCCTGACTGCGCTAGGGAAACAGTGAGAGCCATCAGGGATTCCGGTCTTCGGGCTGTTTTTGCCCGCACGATTATGGATTCGGGTGAGGTGGTGCCGCCCTGCGTTAGAGAAAGGCCGGAACAAGCCTTTAAGCTCATCGAGGAACTCCTCTCCGAGCAAAAGATTATTTCGCAAAATTTGACTGAGGACCGCATATCGTTTATGACCGGGCCGAACACGCCGCCCATCAACACCACGCCGGCCCTCTTGAAGGAAATCCGGAGCTTTGCCAACCGCAATTCAATAGGAATAAGCGCACATGTTGCCGAATCTCTATCCATTCTGGAGTCCGTGAGAAAACAGCAAATGAGGAGTGGCGTGGTTGAGTACTTACAGGACTTTGAGATTCCAGGACGTGATACGGTTTTTGCCCATTGCGTCCATATATCGAAAGAGGAAATTCAAATCCTTAGAGCCACAGGGACATCCGTATCCCACAATCCCGTCAGCAACATGATGCTGGGAGACGGCATTGCTCCAGTCATTGAAATGTTAAGAGCCGGAGTGAATGTCGCTCTGGGTACCGACGGCGCGGCGAGCAATCATTCTCAGGATCTGTTTGAAACCATGAAGGTCGCTTCACTATTGCAGAAAGTCCATCATCGGGATCCCAGTGTTATTGATCCTTTCACGGTATTGAGAATGGCCACTATTGGGGGCGCTCAAGCTCTGGGTTTGGAAAAGATTTGCGGAACGGTTGAGGTTGGAAAAAGGGCGGATCTCATTCTGGTTGACGTGGGATCGGTCCATAACCAGCCGATCAACGATTTCTTCAGTCAGCTCATTCATTGCGCTAAGTCAACCGACGTCAGCACGGTCATCGTTAATGGCCGGGTATTGATGGACGATCGGGAGGTTCTTTTCTTGGATGAGTCGCAGGTGATCCGAAAGGCGCAAGACGCCGGACGCGATTTAATGCGCCGGCTGGAGGCGCATCCGTCTTAATCAGCGGAATACACTGGCCTTGACCGAGGAAGTCGCCGCCCATCCGCGCGATGTCCTGGAACGGATGAAAAAGCCTGCAGCTCTCTCTTGCTACCGACCGTCGTGGTCGTAATCGCGGTAACCGTAATCACGATTGCCGTCGTAACGATCGTAACGGCGATAGTCGTCGCGGCGATGGTAGTCATAGTCGAAGGTGCGTCTATAGGGATAGTAGCAACCTCCGATGGAAGCCGTGACCATCGCCAGTATAGCGGCCACTAGTATCTTCTTCGCCTTTATTCGTACCATGCCAGAGCCCTCCTTCCTGCACTATTAGACGAACGGGAGGGCTATACCGGATACACCCCGACTCATTCGACACGAAAGTTGACATCCGACACCTCGTCGGTTACTCTCCGCAGCGAAGTAGCGTGGAATCTCTGTCGTCTCAGATAAGCAAGATTCGTCTCATAGGAGCATGCCTCCTGGCCGTGCTCGCGCCCAGTCCGACTAGTCACGCCGCCGAAGGGCTGCAAAAGCTCCGTCTCGCCTATGCATCGGTGACCGCGGCGTTCGCAATCCCTTGGATTGCAAAAGAGGCGGGGATATTTCGGCGCCACGGCCTGGACGTCGAGATCGTGTATATCGCCAGCGGGCCGCGGACGATCCAGACCTTGATCGCCGGTGGCGTCGACGCCGCGGCGATCGGGGGTGGGGCCAGCATCGACGCCAAGTTGGCCGGAGCGGACACCGTGTTCGTCGCCACCGCGGTCAACCGCGTGCTCCTGTATATGGTAGCTGCGCCTGAAATCCGGCGGGTCGAAGAGCTGCGTGGAAAGAGCGTCGGCTCCAGCCGCCTCGGGACGCTCACAGACTTTTTCGCGCGCTACTACCTGCGCCAGGCCGGGCTCGCGCCGGACCGCGATGTCATAGTCCGGGGGATGGGCGGCATACCGGAGACGGTCGCCGGGTTGAAGGCCGGTCAGATTCAGGGCGGCGTCTTCGGCTTTCCCGCTGTGCTGCAGGCCCGCGGCGCGGGATTTCACGTCCTGGTGGATTACGCCACGCAAGGGCTCCGCTATCCGCTCTCCGCCATTGTGGTGACCCAAAGCATGATCCGCGCCCGCGAGCCGACGGTTCGCAGTTTTCTAGAGAGCTTCGTCGAGGGAATACACCGCTTCCGAACCGACCCGGCCTTCGCAGTCGAAGTCATGGGCCAATACACGCGCACCACCGACCGGAAAATTCTGGAGGAATCTCAACGAGTCTATGCCTCAGCCTTCGAGCGGGTTCCGTACCCGGACCCGGAGGATATCAAGCTTGCGCTGACTCAGGTCAGCGAAAACAACCCGCGCGCCCGCGGCGCCGATCCGCGAGACTTTGTCGAACCTCGCCTGATCCGGGAGATCGAAGCCAGTGGATTGATCAAGCGGCTCTACGGCGAGCAGGGGAGATGAACGGGGACTCAACTGAAATTCTTCCGTCGTGCTCCGACTGACTGGGCATTGTGCGTATCAACATTCTCGGCGCCGGCCCCGCCGGCCTGCTGTTTTCTCTGCTGATCAAGCGGCGCTTCCGGGGGTGGCGGATCGAAGTCTTCGAGCAGAATCCGCCTGACGCCACTTTCGGCTTCGGCGTGGTCTTCTCCCAGGGCGCGCTCGCCTTCCTCGAGCGCGACGCGCTGGATCTACACAGCCAGCTCGCCGCTCGTATGGAGGCCTGGCCGATCCAGCGCATCGTGCACCGCGACGAGCAGGTGGACATCGACGGCAACGGCTTCTCGGCGATCGCGCGCCTGAAGCTCAACCAATTTTTGCAGGAACTCTGCCGCGACGCGGATGTGCGCGTGGAGTACGGTCGCTCCGTCACCTCGCTCGAAGAGCTGCGCAATTGCGATCTGCTCGTCGGCGCCGACGGCTTCACTTCGCTGGTGCGCCGCTCGCTCGAGGCTGAGTTCGAGCCCGAGATCGAGTGGCTCGGCAACAGATTTGTATGGTACGGCACGCCGCAGCTCTTCGACTGTCTGACCTTGACCTTTCGCGCAAACGAAGACGGAAGCTTCGTCGCGCACCACTACCGCTACAGCCCCGCGATGAGCACCTTCATCGTGGAGTGCGACGCCGCGACGTGGCGGCGCGCGGGGCTCGACCGCATGTCGGACGAGGAGAGCCGCGCCTACTGCGAGCGTCTGTTCACCCCGGACCTCGCCGGGCACCCGTTGGTGTCGAACAAGTCCATCTGGCGCCAGTACCCGCTGCTCACCAACCGCCGCTGGTCGGCGGGCAACGCCATGCTGATCGGCGATGCGCTGCGTACGGTGCATTTCTCCATCGGCTCGGGCACGCGCCTCGCTTTCGAGGACGCGATCGCGCTCGACCGCGCGTTCGCCGAGGCGGGAGAGGACGTGCCGCGCGCGCTGGCGGCGTTTGAGCGCGAGCGGCGGCCGGTGGTCGAAAAGCTGCTCGCCGCCGCCAACGCCAGCTCGTATTGGTATGAGCGCTTTCCCGAGAGGATGGCTTTCGAGCCCTGGCGGCTCGCCTACGATTATATGACGCGCAGCGGGCGCATGACGGACGCGCGGCTGCGTGAGATGTCGCCGAACTTCATGGCGCGAGTCGAGGCGGCGCGAAGCCGCGCGACCTAACGCCCCAGCAAGGTAGAGATCCGACCACCAACGCGAATGGATCTCGTCGTCCTACTTCTGCGTCTGGTTTAGTTGTTGCTGAACTTGGTTTGTCTGCTGGTCCTGCTGGAGCTGATTTAAGCTCTTCTCGCCCTGAAGCTGGTTGAGCTGCTGCCGCTGGGACTGGTTTAACTGCTCCACCTGGAGCTGGTTGATCTGTCGCTGCTGGTCGAGCTGGTTTTGCTCCTGCTGCTGTTGGACCCGGTTCAGTTGCTGCTGGATCTGATTTAACTGTTGCTGCTGTTGGGTCTGGTCTAGCTGCTGTTGCTGTGTCCGGTTTAGCTGCTGCTGGATGTCGTTTAGTTGCTGCTGCTGTTGGAGCTGGTTCAATTGCTGCTGGCGCTGGAAATCGTTCAGCTGCTGCTGCGCGCGGGACTGGTTTAACTGTTGCAGCCTCTCAGTGAGCGGGTCAGCCGCCCAGGCTAAATCAATTGTCAGTAAGACATAAAGACCTAAAACGACAAGCGCGATCAGCGTTGAATAAAGCTTATTCAAGGACAGTTCCCTTATTGCTTTTACCTGTAAAGAGTTTGCGCTCTCACTGCACTATTTTCAAGCTCCGGCGGTCCTCCGTTGCAAGGCTTTGAGTTTGGTGAGTTTCATGGTAGCATCAATGGTATGAAAACAACCATTGATGGAGCCGGAAGGCTCGTGATTCCTAAGGAAATCCGCCGTGAAGCCGGACTCAAGCCCGGCATGCCGCTTGATGTAAAGCTGGAACAGGGCCGGATTGAAATAACGCCGGCGCCCCTGCCCGTTAAGCTGCAGCGTAGAGGCCGGCTGCTGGTCGCAGTACCGGGGAAAACGGTTCATCCCCTCACTTCCGAGACGGTGGAGCGTACACGGGCGACGTTACATCGAGAACGATTGCCGCGCAGCTAAGCTCTCATGGCTGGTTTTTTGCCGGATACGAGCTGCATGATTGCGGCAATGTGCGGCTGGCACGAAAACCATAGTCAGGCAGCTGCGGAGATTCAAAGACAATTGGATCGCCGCCGGAAGATGCTTATTGCCGCTCCCGCTTTGGTTGAGACCTATTCAGTTCTGACCCGGCTACCTCCGCCGCATCGACTTTCCACCAGAGATGCGCTCACCCTCCTGGAAGCTAATTTCATGAAAACTACCGAAATTGTCGCGCTCGATTACAAGTCCTACTGTTCCCTCTTAAAACAGGCGTCTGGTTCTGCCATTGCTGGTGGACAAATTTATGACGTTGTGATCGCTGCTTGTGCCCTTAGAGCGAGAGCGCGTACGTTGCTTACGTTCAATCCAACCGACTTTTCCTTCGCTCAAAAACAAATAGACATTTTAGTCCCCGGAAGCATTTGAACTCTCTCGACACTCAGGCGTGACCTCTGATCTTCTGCTCTAACCTACGAGCTTCTGGAACCCGCGCGGCCCTTCGCTTCCGGATTCTCTAGGAGATCGCGCCATTTTGTCTCCACCTTTTTTCGCTCGTCGGGACTAAAGACGTTGGTCTTCGGGACTGATCGCGCCAACTGTAAGGCTTGCAGGCGTTGATCAGCATGCGGCCCACGGTCAGTTCTCCGGCGTCGCGCTTCGCGGGCGAGAGGCGAGGGTCCAGACCTGCAGTCCACGCGTCGTGGATGATGTCGACGGCCGTTGCGGGATCGACGCGCGTGCACATCGCCCACAGAACTTCTTGGAGATTCGTCGGGTCGACGTCGTCGTCGACAGTTACGTAGTAAGTCTTCATATCGCCGTGGCGGAACCCGGCCGCCGAGATGAGCGCCTGTTTGGCGTGGCCCGCATAACGCTGGCGCAGGGCGATGACCGTCATCAGGCCATTGTAGAAACCCCAGACGCCGGCGACGTCCGTGACCCCCGAGCGTTCCAAATGCTCCCACACCTGGACGTAAGTGGTGATGTTGCTCCGGCCGATGGGACGCAGCGGCGGAGCGCCCGCCAGGATCGGGCTCCGCCGATGGTAAATGCGCTGAATCCGGACGACACATTCTTGGCCTTCGTGAGTGTAGTAGCCGGGCCACTCGCCAAAGGGTCCCTCGTGCGCCGTCTCTTCTGACTCCGGAGGAATAACGCCCTCGAGCACGATCTCCGCGCCACTGGGCATGGGCAATCCGGTGAGGGGCAGCCGAACGACCTCCACCGGACTGCCGCGGAAAGCCCCGGCAAGCTCGTACTCCGAAGTGCCGAACGGGGGCGACATCGAAGCGCTCATCCAGGTCACCGGCTCGCAGCCGAGCACGACGGCGACCGGCGCGGCCTTTCCCTCGCGCATGTCCGCGGTGCCGATGTAGCGCCCGCCGTCGCCGATGTGCCACCGGGGAGCGGGGAAGCGTTCGATGTCGACGTCGCCGTCTTTCTGGACACATTCCATGATTGGCCCATCTCCCACTACTACGGGCGGGACTGGCGCGGAGCTCTTGCGCTTTCGTGCCAGAGGCGGAGCAGCTCGAGCGGATGAACGTCGAGCGGCAAATCCAGCGCGAGGGCGAAGCGTCGAACCGACCGGACAAAGTTCGATGCGATGCGGTAGCCGGCAGGATAAGCCGGGAACTTGTCGAACACGAGCATGGGCCCGTTCCGCTCGGCCATCAGCTCGGTCAGGCAGCCGACTTCCAAGTCCAGGTCGGCGCCCTCCACATATTTCACTTCGCCAACGGCATCCGCCACCTTGATGAAGTCTCCCAACGATTGATACGGCATGAGGCTCTCCTCCTAACGCGACTAAGGGTAAGTTGATGAGAAAAGTCAAGGAAAGATCGGGGCTCGTTCAAACAAAAGATGGACAACAAGGAAATAGCACAAGCCCGGCGAATGAAAAGGCTTCCGGGAAAAGAGGGCTGAAAGCATCCGATCTCCGAAGATCCACACAGCGTTTCCTTTTTTCACGCGACCCCCTTCAACACCGCCGATTTTTCTATTAGAATCATTATTGCGACTTTCAGAGATCCGTGAGGTCGATCGGGTTCGCCGGATTGCGGCGTTCTCCCTCAGCCTGGAAGGATCGGAAGAAACTCTTCGCGCCGGAAAGGAGGTAGCCAGATGCGTAAGTGGATCATTGCCGGTATCGTGTTGCTGTCACTCTGTGCCGTCGTCGTCTTGGCGATAGTGAATTTAAACTCGCTGATCAACCGAAATAAGGAATACCTTCTGAGTCAAGCCGAACAGGCGCTGGGACGCAAAGTATCCGTTGGAGAAATAGGAGTGACCCTATGGGGTGGCATCGGTCTTAGGCTCGGCAACTTTATCCTGTCCGATGACAAGTCCTTTTCTGCGGAAAATTTTATTCGCGTCGGAGATCTTCAGGTGAACGTAAAACTGCTCCCTCTTTTACGAAAGGAGCTTCAGATCAAGCGGTTGATCCTTCACGATCCGGTCATCGAAATCATCCGGAACAGGCAAGGCCAGTTCAATTTCTCCAGCATCGGGAAGCGCGGGACTGAAAAAGAGCAGGAGAAAGCCACCGCAAAGGAAGCCCGGGAGCCCGGCGGCAAGAAAAGCGCCCCACTTTTCTTGATCGCCCTCGTCGATATCTCCGGCGCAGAGGTGCACTACCTGGATCGAAAAGGGGGGACAGATTTCCGAGTCAAGCAGCTCGATTTCCGGGTGAAAGATCTGGATTTCGACAAGCCTTTCTCCCTAGGCGTGGCCGGCGCCCTATTTTCGGAGAAGCAGAATTTCAAGGCTCAAACCCGGCTCGGCCCGATTCCTCGCCAAGCCGACTTTGCCGAAGTCCCTCTGGAGAGCGAAATCAACATCGATCCCATCGATTTTGGCAAATTGAAATCCGCCGTGCCGGCGATTAAAGCCGCATTGCCCGGAGATTTGGACCTATCGGGAATATTGAGAGCCAAGGACATTCAGCTGAAAGGAACTCTAAAAAAGCTCGCGTTAAAGGGAACGCTGGAAGGAACGGACGCAGCCGTGAGCTTCGGCAAGACCTTTCAAAAAACTTCCGGGATTCCTTTGGTTTTCTCAACCGATGCTCAGTACGCCGACGACGCGGTGTCATTGAGGCAAGCCAAAGTGAAACTGAATACCTTGGAGATCGCCGGCAAGGGAGAGGTGAGACTGGGGGATGTTCCGGTTGTGAATCTGTCGCTCGATTCCAACCGGGTCTCCCTGGAGGGTTGGGAGAAAATGATTCCCCTGATTCAGAGTTATCAGCTTTCAGGTAATCTGGAATTCCATACGACCTTGCAGGGGAAGGCAGGAAAAGGAGCGACGCCGCAAATCCAGGGCCGATTGACTCTTTCGGGGGTAAGCGCCAAACCTCTCCAGTTTCCAAAGGCCGTTAAAGATTTAAACACGACGGTCAACTTCACCGGACAAAGGGCCGATCTCAAGGAGACAACCTTGGGCTTGGGCAATTCCCGGATTCGTCTATCGGCTCAAATCGACCGGTTCTCTCCCCTCACTCTCTCCTACAATCTCTCTACCCCGGAAATATGGCCGGCTGATTTTCAAGACTCCCTACCCGATGAGCGGAAAGCCGACGTCATTAAGAACTTGAGCAGCGAAGGAACGCTGGGCGCCAAGAACGGGAGCCTGACCTTTCAGGGAAAACTCGCCTCAGCCCAGGGAACCCTTTACAAGATCGGCTATAAGGATCTCGAGGCAAGCCTTGCCGTGGAAAACAATATTGCCAACATCCGCAACCTTCGCGTGAATGCGCTGAGCGGGACGCTGCAGGCCGAAGGAGAGTACGCGTTCAACAATCCCCAACCCCGCTTCTCTCTCGCTTCCAAAGTTCAGGGGGTTGACCTCAAGGAATTATATCGTTCCTTCGATCCCAAAAATTCCCGTGACATCGAGGGGCGATTGAACGCAGACATGAAGGTTACCGGAAGCGGCAAAAAATGGGACGAGGTCAAACCCAATCTGCGGGGTCAGGGACAAGCCGAGGTCCTACAGGGAGCACTGCTCAATTTTAACCTCGCGGACGGCGTGGTTACAGGCATTACCGGCATTCCGGGCCTGACCTCACTCATGAACCCGCAGGTTCGGCAAAAATATCCCGAGACGTTCGAAGCCAAAGATACGAAGTTTAAAGAATTAAAAGGGCAGTTCGCTTTAGGAGACGGCCGGATGAACGTCAAAGATCTGCGGATCACCGCCGCGGATTATAGCGTGCAGGGAAACGGCTGGGCCGATTTCGACCGCAAGGTCGATTTCCAATCCGTACTGCTTTTTTCGCAACGGCTGTCGGCCGACCTGGGACACGCCGCGCGGGAAGTAAGCTACATGTTCAACAGCCAGAATCAGCTCGAAATTCCCTTTACCCTCTCCGGGACCCTGCCTAAAGTAAAGCCCAAACCGGATTCCAGTTACCTGGCCAAGATGATCCAACGCGGGATGGTGCGCAAGGGAACAGAGGAGCTTCAACGAAAGCTTTTCGGCAACAAACAATCCGCGCCTCCCGTGCAGGCCGCGCCGGAGGCTCCACCTTCGGACCAGAAGAGCGAGAAGAAGAGAAATCCAACCGAAGAACTTATTCGCAAGGGATTGGAAGGTCTCTTTAAACGCTGATTCTGTCCCTGGAGCGCTGCCTCTAAAATCAATAACTCAATTCTGGTCCCTATCCGGCGACCTTTGAGGTGGAGGGAAATCCCTACGCAAAAAATGAAACGGAAATTTCAATCCAAGAAAATTCTTCCCTCAAATCAAGGAGTTTGTCCAAAAGCAGCGCCGCCTGGCATGCGCTTTGCGAGGAATATTCTTTCGGAAGGAGGGATTATGGAGGTCAGCCAATTCGCGGGAAAGTTAATTCCGGCATTCGTTGCCCTCATTCCAATCGCAGTTATCGCAACAAGCTGCACCAGCGGGAATGTATCCCAGGGCCGTGTCGAATCCTCAAATGGAGCGGCCCTCAAGACGTTTACCCAGTCTCTTCCCCGAGTGTCCGCGGCTACACTGCTTGCCCTCGATCGTATGGGAATAGAAGTCGAGTCCCGTGACACAACCGAAAAAGAAGAAGTGATCAAGGGTAAGGCGAGCGATATGCAGATAGAAATTCAGTTAGAGGCCGTTACCCCAAAAGGTACACGGATGAAGGCCATCGCCAAGAAAGGTCTATTGTCTAGGGATGAAGCCACAGCTACGGAGATCGTTTTACAAACGGAGAAGTTTTTTAACCGGGGTCGATCTATATGGGGATAGCCGGGCAAGTTTCAAGCAGAAAAGAGGAGGCCTTATGAGAAGATTGGAGGTAATCACGTCCGTAGGATGCTTGCTGATATTGCTTGCGTGGAGCAAGCAGGCCGAATCCCAGAGCAATGAAGTGAAGGTGGCGGCCGGTGAAGTACAGCAGGAATCCAAGGAGCCTCGCGAGACAGGGAAGACTGCTACGGGACAGCAGAGAGAGGAATACCAGAAGGCAATCGAGACAAAGCTAGGTGAATTCGGCGACCGACTGAAGACACTTAAGGCCGAGGCTGAAAAAGCCGGGGGAAAGGCCAAGACCGACCTGCAGGAGTCCGTTAAAGAGCTAGAGAAGAAAATGGCTGCTGCAAAGCAATAATTTGAAAAATTCAAGTCTGCGAGCGTGGATGCGTGGGAGGGAGTCAAGTCCAAAATGGATTCCGCTATGAAGGACGTGGAGAGATATTACGAACGGGCGGCCGCACGATTCAAAAAATCAACTTCGGAAACACAAGGGTGACCCTTTTGCGACCGAAAGTACAAGAAGTGAGATCAAAGAAAAAGAAAGGAGGATTGGGAAAATGAAGCGAATAATCACGCTCATGTTATTTGTCGCCCTCAGTCAATGGGGATGTGAGTTTATAGGCGGGGCTGCAACCGGGGCGCTGGCCACCGGGGCCGGCTATGAAATCAATGCCAAGCGGCAGATGGATAAACTTGAGGACGATTACAAACACGAGAGGATCTCACGCTCGGAATACGAATCGCGGAAAAAGCAGATTGAGGCCGGTTCTATCATCTATTAGATCGGGCGGTCTTGAAGAGCTCGACATCGAGAAAAATGCCCTCAAGCGCGTGCCGTTAGCCGCCGATGCGGGTGCGCGAGAGCGTCGTGAGAGCACGAAGGCACAGTCTGTCACTTTTGTTTCTACTCATTGCAGCGTTGGCGGACAGCAGTTGTGAAAACATTGCGTTAGTCGGCAGACCTACTTTGGGACCAGGCGCTGGTTTAGAGGAGATCGAGCTCGTCGCCGAAGTGGAAGGCTTGGATACACGCCAAAGGGAAATCGCTCTGCGAACGACCGAGGGTCGAACGAGAGTGGTGAGTTATACTCCTGCTACACGGGTCATCATTGAGGGGCGCGAATATCCGGTCACCGATTTAAAAACGGGAGACTTAGTGGTCATGCAATTGCATAAAGACCCGCGTGGAAATGACTATACGGATCTGATCCGTGTTCGGAAGAAAATACCTCGGGGAGGGGCTTTCGGAGAGAGCTAGGCGGTGTCTGGGCTTTTTGAAGGGTCCTCGATGCCGTCCTGGTCAGAAAGTCGCGCTGTCGTCCGGCGGCGCCACGTCGAATCCGTTCACGACCAATCCGATCAGGCTGTAGTGGCCCGTGAGCGCCACCGTCTCCACGAGCTGTTGGCGGCCCAGCTCGGCCAGCCCGCGGGCGAACAAATCTTCGGACAGCGCCCGCGCGCGGAGCAGGCCCCGCACGATCTCCACGAGCAGCCGCTCGCGCGAGGTCAGTCCCTCCAACGCGTCGTTAGCGCGCACGGCCTCGATCGCCTCCGCTCGCGTGCCTACCTGGCGCCCCCTGGCCTCGTGCCGTGTCCACGGGTAGCGCGCGCCCATCTCGCGCGCGGTAGCCATGATCACCAGCTCACGGTCTGCCGCAGGCAGCGCCGCGTTGAAACGGAAGTAATCCTCCAACGCCGCTACTCGGTCGGCGAGGGCCGGCACGTGCATCAATACGCCGAACGGGCCGCGCACCCCGGTACGGACGGCTGCGATGCGGTCCCAGATTGTCTGATCCTCCGGCGAGATCGCATCGCGGTTAATGGCTGGTAATCGGGTCATAACTCCTCCCAATGTGCGCCTGCGTCTGGCATGAACGCGGAAGCTACCACGGCTCCCTGGAATTCGCCAGACGTCGCTAATGGCCCATTTTCCGGGCGCGAAGCATTACTCCCCCATGAGCTTTCTTATCGAACCAATCAACTCCGGCGGCTGGGCGATCACTTCTTTCGCCAAGCTCTGGAGTTCCTCCTGACTTCGGAATTCCAAATCAGAAACGCAAGCAGCCAAAAGCTTATTCTTTGCATGGCCCGTCCTCCTGGCGACTGCGCTAACGCCAGAATCTCAGCCGAAGTTCGTTGCGCGTAAAATAGGGCACCCACCCATTAGAAGGCTGCGGTCAAGAGGCACACCACTCCCTTATCTTTTTCTTCTCTGTTTTCTACCTGCCCGCCGGAGCTGTCACTAACTGTACGCGCCCCTGTTTTCAGTCAGTCGGTGTCGGACACGGTCCGCACCAG